>Ga0304729_1000532_pt1 | contig 28059 bp, 44 predicted proteins | sample C_131016_MF_Meta_FD_190475 | JGI IMG/M metagenome (GOLD analysis project Ga0304729, IMG submission 190475) | Freshwater microbial communities from Lake Croche, Canada to study carbon cycling - C_131016_MF_MetaG (v2) (version 2) | ecosystem: Environmental > Aquatic > Freshwater > Lake | place... | reverse complement strand
ACTCTTGGTCTTTCTCTTATACTGACCATTATTCTGATAGGTCTTCGGGTCCATCCATTCGGGTAATGGTTCAATATCATCTGGTTCACCCCAAAAGTTCTTATTATTTTGCATTGGCGCCAATCTCCTTGTATGATTTCATAGTCGGATGCACCTTGTCGGCTGTCTCACTAATCGGTAATACTATGTCTTTCCAATCTGCGGCAATGATGCGGACTATCTCTTGTATCTCTGGTTTAATTGCAGGCAGAATCCAATATACTCTGTCTGCGGTAGTGTTTGCTCTGAGTTTTCTTAATTCTGCTTCAGTCTTTACTCCCTTGTGGTCATTAGAACCGAGCGAGATAATAACGGTGCGAGCATTAATCTTCTTATTACTGTTATACTGATTTGCCTGCCATGAGTTAATACCCCCTACGGCAGTAGAGCTACAATCTTTTCTTACATACGATACACCGACACCGATGGAATCGCCAATAATCATACATTCTATCATAGATACTCTCCGCTTAATTGTGCTAGTAAATATTTCTTCACCCTAGCCTCATCTCTGTCCCACATCTCAATCGGTGTCATCTCATCAAATGCTTTATTCGATGATGACCACCATTTTTGCACCAATTCATTCGACCCTAAGAGTGAATAAAGTATTCTATCGTATTTGTCTGTGTCCATGATTTCATTCGACTTTCATCTATAGTGTAGCACAATGCGCCTTCCCACAAGGGATTATTATACCATACTGTCTCGGGCAATGTCAATAGGTCTCGCACGGATAGTATGCAATATTGCCCATTAAAACAATCTAAGCATACAATGTAATACTCATAATCAGGCAACTTAGGGTTTATCTTTGACCGCTTGATATCTATCTTACCGCCCTTGAATCCTGCCTGTACTTCAACAAAAATCTTTCTGTCATGGTCTACAAAATCGGGATCACTCTTCTTGGCAAACAACTGCGGATTATTTAAATCATCTGCACCATTTTGATGCAATACACAACCCAACTGCTCTTCAATGAATGGTTTGAAAATAACAGCAGCAATATAGCCTTGCATCCAACTAAAGTATACTGACTCTAGACCACGGCCGTGATTGCTTAACTGCATCAGTAAGTCGTTGTTCCGTATAGTAAAATAAGCATCATTTACTATGGTCTCAACGGGTTGTGTCTCTATTGGGACTGTGGATTGTATTTTACCGAATGTATCAATCAAGCGAGAATTGTACAATTGCACCAGTTCCCAATTGACCAGTTTAATGTCCTTTGCGGACATATAATCCTTTGTTGCACTAGCGTTAGAAAACCCTAGTGCCTTTCGATAGTCTCGCATTAATGATATTCTTTGTATACCAGATATTGCGGTGTTGGATACTTCTCTTTTAACTCTTCGTATAGTCGCTTTGCTTCTTTTGCATCAAAGACCATCTTCTGAAATACTGTCTTATAACCTTCCATGACGGATAGGTAATAGTTCTTGTTCTTCTGTGCCATTATTTACCTCTAATCTTTCTCCACACACCAATAATACTTTTCATCAGATTATAATATCTGTAATGATAATTTGTCAACATCATTTAATCTCCCATTTCAAACCAAGGCATTTTAGTATTGTTCTACGACATAAGCCAGGTTTTTCTTTCATCTTAATTGTTGTCGTATCTACATCTAGTGATAGATTAGAAGCAACAATTGTTGTTGTCCATGTGCCGCCATTTGCAATAACAAATTGACCAGAATTAACCGATGGCATAGTCAACTGTGGTTTTGCACAATCGGTGTAATCTAACTCTAGGGGAATTTGCTCTGTGAGCGGCCAGAAAAAATCAATGTTTAACTGTTGCATCAATGCACCTGTGTATTGATATCTGAATTCTTTGGTCGCAAATCAGGTACATTGGCAAGCAATTTTCTAAAATCATCGCCTGAACCTGCATAATCATTTGCCAACACTAATCTTGCCAATATCACCGCTGTCAAACTTAGCGGATCCATTTGATATCGTTTCACTAAATCGGCAATAATATCATCTACTTCATACGACAATTTCATTAACACATCATCATTAGGCATAGTTCACTCCTGTTTAATATTGTCATAGTATAACATAATTACATAATCTAAAGAGGCAATAGTGGAAAAAGAAAAACCCCACTCTAGGTGGGGTTAGGGGTGTTTTAATATCAGAGAGGCATCTTGTTGTACCATATAATTGATATAACTACATGCCAAATCTTCATCATTAAAGTATCGAATTACTGTTTGACCTGTATGTATTGAGGTGAACAATACCATAACAAAGCACTTGTATATCGAAAATTTAATCATCCAGTCATTCCGTAGGACTGGATCCCAAGACTTAGTGTTTTTAATCACATCATACTTGAGTAATTTTCTAAACTGAATCGATTGCGTTTCTTTATTCATACTATTATGTATGTAAAGAGAAACCTCTGATTATTGCACTTTAGAATACTTACTGTTGCGATATTCTTGTGTAACTTCAGCTAATATAACAAAAAACTTTGCGATTGATTTTAAGACTTTCATATCATACCTCTTCGTTGTAATGTTCTTACTCTATTTTCATAGTCAACATAATCAACTGATTGATTCAGATAATGATTTATCTCATCTTGATATGATAATGTAAAAGTCTTTTTTACCCATTGCCAAAAGTTTGTCAGATTTGGGATTTCTACCCCACTTAACGCATCTAACTCTTTTGACATATTAAACCTTTGCGGTTTTAGCAAATTTTTGAAATGCTGCTGTTGCTTGTTCTGTTAACGCTTTGTTGGTTTCTACGATTTGCTTAACGAATGCTGTTTGTGTATCAACAAAAGCATTAAGTGGTTTTTGCAATTCTTTGTCGGTAACAAAAGTGCTAACGAATTGTTTTTTTGCACCTTGAACGGTGTCGATGAATGTGTCTACTGCGAACATGTTTATCTCCTAAGACGATTTAAATAGTATGAGCCTCAATTAAGCGCCCATACTATTATATATGTTGCATTGCATCAAAAACCTAGTGTTTCTACTAGTATGCCTACTCTATTTCAGCTTATGAAATTCTATCTTCATATTGTAATCTTGCCATGATGTAATCTTTAACCAATGATGACCGAACAATATCATCTGCGGTAAATTCAATACGGGTAAATGCCTTCATATGCATAGCGATATCAAAGAATTTTAATATGCCAGACATGTCGTTTTTCTTTTTGTTCAGGTCGGTTTGCCTGTAGTCACCACACCATAGAATCTTTGAACGATAGCCAACCCGTGTCATAACGGTATCAATCTCTTCAAAGGTCATGTTCTGCATCTCATCTACAATAATAATGGCATCATCAAATGACATGCCTCGAATGAATGAGGTTGAAATGAATTCTATGTGGTGTTGTTCTTCTAATCTATCCCATGCATCTCGGCGCCCAAATAGTGTTTCACATATTTGACGATATGGTTGTTGATAGATTTCCATCTTTTCGTTTACATCACCAGGCAGGTGACCAATCTCACGGCTTTGCACCGCTGAACGAACAACAATGATTTTGTTGAATGGGTTTGATTTGTCCAATACTTCTTCGATTGCTTTATACAATGCACAAAATGTTTTACCTGTGCCTGCAACACCATGTAGTGCTACAAAGTAATCACCTCGTTTGTATGCATCAAAGAATAGTTTTTGATTTTCTGTTAGTGGTTGAAATGTTTTAAGGTCATCAATTCTAACCCTCAATTGATTGGTTGTCTTGGCTACTGTTATTACTTCGTTGTTTGCTGATTGTTTGCGAGCCATTAATTTTTCCTATTACATGAGATTTGTGGATTTTACAGGTCACCCATGCGTTATAATATGAATCACTCAAAAGAGCGTGACGATTGAATATTTCAAAAGTCTCCATATAACTACACTCTGACCGAGATTTACATAAATGTAGAATTTCTCTTGTGTATTGCTCCTCTCCGTTCTTTGTTACTTCTGCCTGTAATTCAGTATTGGATCCCCAATAGGTTTCCCAATCAGAGGTCTTTCTGATTTTCTTTTTCTTGCCTTTAATTTGCCGTGTACCCGCCTTGGTGAAGAATTTCTTACCAATGTATTTTCGACCGGTTGGGTTGTGCGTAATGAGATAGACAAAGCCAAAGTATCCTTCGGCATCATCAAGTTTGAATTCTTCTGCTGTATTATGATAAAACCACACTAATCATCATCCTCTTCGTCCACATATTCATCAGGAGATTCAGCATCTCCCTCAAGTATATATGCGGAACAGAAGGGACAATAGATTGGATCGTCATCACACTTACTCACATCGTATTTGATTGTGAAGGATGAATTACACTCTTCACAACTATGAGCCAATGTAGCCATTATTTACATTTTGCTTTCTTAGCGTTAAGGGCAGCACCGAAGTCAGCAGGTTTCATTGGAAACTTTTCTGTATTCACTCGGCCTGCAGGTAGATTGATTGTAATGCCTGCATATTTCTCAACTTCAGCAACTGTAGTCTGCACAACGGATGGGTCTGAACCTAAACCATCTTTGTGTGGAAACAAAAATGCATAGTGTTCGCCTGTTACTGTATCGATTACAACTTTATAAAACGCTCTTGGTACAAGCACTTGATTTTTACCGATTGTTGGGTCACCATACTGATAAATTGGACCGACAATCACTTGCAATGGATGACCATGTTGCCATGCCCAAATACGGACATTAGTTTCTAAGTTCTTCCAAATGCCTCTGTTTAGATTAGGCAATTGTGGCATCATGTTAGACATTAAAAATGATTCTAATTCTACATACTCACCATATGATAGGTCACCATCAGGAATGTTATGACCCTTGTCATATCCTGTACCTGCATAGTCATCAGGTGTTGCTCTCTTATCTTTTGCTAATGATTGGTCAGCAGTAAATGCATTTGTTCTTGGCCAACATCCCAAAGCATTTTCTGGTTTTAAAACATAGACACCATATACTGGAATCTTTGCTACATTATCATGCACAGTATAATATCCAACACGGCAGACTGCTGTTGCATCTCTACTTGGAATAACTGGTGCACCATATGGTACGAATTCTGCACAGGCTTGTACTGGTCTCGGTGCTTGTTGTTCCCAAGCAAATGCCGATGAACAGGCAATTAAAAATAGCACTAATAGTTTTTTCATATTCTTATTCTTGTTATGAACGAGCCCACCGAAGTGGGCTCTTTGTTTTAATTAAACGAATATTTCAAACCGACTGCAACTTGATTACCATCAAATGCATTTACACTTTTCTGGCCTTCTTGACGGCGATAGTCAACTGTTGCTGCCAAGTTCTTGTAAACTGGCACAGAAGCACCAACACCAGCAGTAAGGGCATAACCATTTGCACCTGTCTGATTGTCCAAATATGCGGCACCACCTTTAACTGCGAGTGTAACAGGACCAACTTTAGCAACATCATATGAGCCAACTAAAGAATAACGGTTTTGGTCATTTGAACCTTGGGTGAATTTGTTGTAACCAGCTTCAGCACCGAATTTACCAAACTTCTCACCAACTGTTACACCATAACCTGTACGGTCTGTACCAGAATAATCACGGATTCCGTTTACACCGACTTCAACAGCTGATGCGGATAATGCCATAGTGGCAAGGGTTGCAAATAAAATCTTCTTCATATTTTCTTTCTTTAAAAAAATGTCTACGACCATTCGTAAACATACTAACCGCAACTACATTTAATTTTGTAATTGCTGATTGCTGCTTTTATAGCATCTTCTGCAAGTATGCTACAATGTATTTTAACTGGTGGTAATGCTAGTTCTTCGGCAATCTGACTGTTGCGTAGATTAGAAGCATCATCAATATGCATCCCCTTAACCCATTCTGTAACCAACGAACTACTGGCGATTGCTGAACCGCATCCATATGTCTTGAAACGAGCATCTCTAATAATACCATTTTCGTCTACCTTTATTTGTAACTTCATTACATCACCACATGCAGGTGCACCGACCATGCCAGTACCTACATCTTTATCGTCTTTATCAAATGAACCTACATTTCGTGGATTCTCATAATGGTCAATAACTTTGTCTGAGTATGCCATAATTACACCGCAAACGATGAACCACAACCACACTTGTTGGTTGCGTTAGGATTCTCAATTACAAAATTGGCACCCATTAATTCTGTTTTAAATTTGATTATTGCACCTTGTAGATATTGCATACTGGCTGAATCTACAAACACCTGTATCTTATCATTATCTTCTGATATTGGAAACTCAAAGTCATCTTCACTCTTCTCTGATTCCCATGTGAAACCATATGAGAAACCAGAACAACCACCACCTTGCACGAATACTCTCATGCCTTTGATGGATGCGTCATTCTCATCTATGTATAAGTCCGTAATCTTATCTTTTGCGGTTTGGTCTAATGTTATCATTTTATTAAATTATCCCTAAATGTTTGCCATGCGTTATCCCATGACCATTTTTTACTTGCGATTAAAACTCTGTCTCTATTTAATTGTAGACAAGCAGTAACAGCATCTTCTAAATTCTCATTCATAAATCCTGTGACACCTTGTTCAATAACATCTTTCGGTCCGTCACAAGGAAATGCTGCTACTGGTGTGCCACATGCCATTGCCTCAATCATTACAATACCAAATGTCTCCCATTTAGATGGAAATACAAACGCATCAGCATTTGCATACCATCTTGCCAATGGTTCACCAGTTTTAAATCCTGTAAAGATTACATCTGGATATTGTTTCTTGTATGTTTCAAGCATTGGTCCATCACCGACCATAACTTTATGATACCCATGATAATTCAATTTAAAAAATTCTTCTAAATTTTTTTCTTTACTAACACGGGACACACACAACAAATATTTACCATTGATATTGTCATGCCGATGAGATGGATTAAATATCTCTCTATCAACGCCTCTTGTCCATGAAACTATATTGTCATCAAATTTATGAGCAAGTAAATCTTGCTTCATTGTTTCAGTAGTAGTTAGAACCTTACCGCTATGTTTATGAAACCATCTTACATATCGCCATGTTAAAGATTCAGGGATGCCAAAAAGTTTAGCAAGTCCTTCTGGAAACTTAGTATGATAAGCAGTATTGTGCCTAATATTATGTTTTGCAAGATATGCTCTAGCCCACAAACCCAAAGGACCCTCTGTGGCGATGTGGATATAATTCGGGTCAATCTTCTTAATCTCTTCGCCCATGCGCCACGGAAAGGTAAGCTTGACTTCGTTGTAGCCAGGACAATCAACATAGCGGAACCTGCTGGGATTAATATAATCAACAGTATAACCATCCAATATCGCCATAGTTTCAATATTCTTGTAGGTCGTAACAACACCATTGATTTGATCCGGTAGATTATCGGTAATGATTAAAATCTTTTTTGTCATTTAATTACTTCAGTATGCTTATGCTTTAATGATTTCTTTAGTGCTTTAAACCACAACTTCTTTTCCTTCTTTTCGTTGTGATTCAAAATCGCTTGATACATCTTCTTTACTATTGTTCGAACTTTCATTGTCTTTTTCCTTTGTCCAGGTAATGATTTCCCATTTACCATTATGATGTTCTACTAATGCGGTCATGGATTCAACCCAATCACCATCATTCATGTAGATAACTCCGTCAATTTCTTTAATCTCTGCGTGATGAATGTGACCACATATCACACCATCAAATCCCCTTTTCTTACAATAACCTGCAAGATTCTTTTCAAACTGAAACATGAAGTCTGTTGCCTTCTTCACTCTATGTTTTAAAAACTTAGATAGAGACCAGTAACCTAATCCTAATTTTCTTCTTAGTGCATTGAACTTTGAATTCCAATCAAGCACTAAGTCATATAATTTATCACCAAGAAATGCTAACCAAGGCGCCAGTCTAGTGATACCATCGAACAGGTCACCATGTGTGACCAGATAATGTTTGCCATCTGCGCCAATATGTTCTGCTTGATTATGTATCTCTATGAGACCAAAACTGAAACCATATGGTATCATAGGTCTTAGAAATTCATCATGGTTGCCCGCAATGAATATTACTTTTGTTCCTCGTTTGGCATGACCAAGTACACGGCGTACAACATTCGTATGACTTTGTTTCCATCGCCATTTATTCTGTTGTATTTTCCACGCATCAATTATATCACCAACAAGATACAGAGTATCACAAGAATTATGTTTTAAGAAATTGTTGAGCTGTTCTGCTTTACAATCTCTAGTTCCCAAATGCACATCACTAATAAAAATGCTTCGGTAAGTTTTTAACATTAGGTTCTTAGTTTTGCTAGTTTAAGATATCTGAATATTGTTAACCACATCCATCCTATATCAAATTCATACCAGTTCTTAGAGAGGCGGGGATTCGCTGGTGCGAGATGGTGGTTATTGTGCAACTCTTCACCACCAATAACAATACCCCAAGGACTAATATTCCGACTATAATCTTTTGTTTCACCGTTTTTATACCCCCACCAATGTCCTAATCCATTTATTACACCTGCAGCCCAAAATGGAATCCAAATCATTTGAATTCCCCATATCAATAAACCTGCCCACGAAAAACAAAGTAAGTTTATGAACAATAACAAAGTAATACCTAAACGGCTATGTTTAGTATATACATTTCTTTCCATCCAATCATCAGGAGTACCAACACCATATGAATCAATCATAGCTTTATCTTTTGATGCTGTATGATATAACGCTGCACCTTTGAACAACACTTTCCAAATGCCAAATACATGTGGACTATGTGGATCACCCTCAACATCACTTTTCTGGTGATGTTTACGATGAATTGCAACCCATTGTTTAGTGACCATGCCTGTAGTCAACCACAACCAAAAACGCATGAAGTGGCTTAATACAGGATGAAATTCTATACCTCTGTGTGCTTGACTTCTATGTAAAAATAGAGTAACACAAATGATAGTTATATGTGTAACTATAAGTGTATAAAGAATTAAGCCCATACTGAATCCCAATTACCACTCAAGGCACCCTTGGCGTAATCAGTAGCACGATTCTCAAAGAAGTTTGTATGTGTTGGTGCGTTAATCATTTCTTCTACCCATGGTAATGGATTCTTTTTGACTTTGTATATGCCTTTCATGCCAAGACCAATCAATCTGCGGTCAGCGATGTAGCGAATATACTTTTTAACATCTTCACTATTTAGGCCTTCCATCTCACCCATACTGAACGCAAGGTCAATGAATTTATCTTCTAACTCAACCATTCTTTCTGCAATAGTGTAGATGGATGATTTAAGTTCGTCATTCCAAATCTCTGTATTCTCATGGATATAGGTCTTAAACAACTTCATCATAGATTCAGCATGCATAGTTTCATCAACAATAGACCATGTAACAATCTGTCCCATGCCTTTCATCTTGCCTGTTCTTGGAAAGTTTAATAACATAATGAATGAGGAGAACAATTGCATACCTTCGGTGAAAGCACTAAACACAGCAATATGTTTTGCGGTGTTTTCTTTAGTGCCGTTCTTATCTGAAATATCTAGTACATAATCGTGCTTGTCTTTCATCTCCTGATATTGCATAAACTCATTGTATGTTGTATCAGGCAATCCCAATGTCTCAATCAAATGTGAGTAAGCAGCAATGTGTAATGCTTCTCTTGCGGCAAAACCCATCAACATCATTCGCACTTCAGGTTGCGGAAAATATGGCAGATAGTTCTTTACATAACCACCTGCAACATCGATATCACCTTGTGTGAAGAATCTAAAAATGTTTGTAAGAAAATGTTTCTCTGATTGTGATAGTTTATTCTTCCAATCTTTTACATCTTCTGCCATTGGCACTTCTGTATGTAACCAATGTGATTGTTCGTGTTTTAACCATGCATCATATGCCCATGGATAATTGAAGGGCTTAAAACTGTCTCTTGTGTCCGTTAATCTGGATTCTATTTTCTTAATCATTTATTTTCCTGTTATCTTTGCATTAATTCATTCACGAAATTCAATAATAGTTCATGCTGAGTTCCATTATGGTACTTACCTGTTAACCAACTGTATCCATCATACCAAAATTGTTCACTCTCTGGATGACAACCTATTAAACCTATTCTATTTTGTATGATAGCCATATTGTCACCATTACTATATGTTGCAATAGTTTCATATGGAGAATTCTCATCACCCACTAAAGCACAACCATCATAAAAGAACATGTTGCATGGTTGATTTCTCCACATAACAGGCATATTCTTGGCATGAGGTCTTCTTGTACAAGTATTAGGCCTTCTAATGTACTGCACCGCATCTACTTTGTCAAGGATATTGAAGTAATCTTTACCTGCCCAATATGCACCCATGCAAATACCAAGATACTTACCACCTCTTGTTACAAAATCAACAACCACATCTTTATTATTTTTCAATACAGTATCGTATGAATCTGAATCACCGATGCCACCTGGAAATACAACCATATCAACATCATCAAAGAAACCATTCTCAACTTCATTCTTTGAAAACAGTTTGAAATTATATTGTGAAGATAAAGCATTCATCACACCGTTTGTAGATTGTACTGAACACTTTGGATCACATACAAATAAAGCAATTTTACTTTTCATACATTACGGTGTTTGTATCACCTAGTGCCCATTTGGCGTCAAGTTCTACATTCCACCTTGTTGTTGCAACTTTAAAGTCCGGCATTTTCATCTCTTTTGGATTACTTGCAGGTTCTAATATAATCAATCTGTTATTTGGTTGTGCAGCAAACTGACCATTATCACACTTAATGAAGTTAAATGATTTGTGGTCTTCCATGTCTTCACTATGCCCACAATCTAGTGTATTGAAATCTGTATGTGCGGAATCTACTGTGAACAAATATTCACCATACATCCAATTACCATCTTTCAATTTAAACTTGCACTTCATGTTAGCAAGCATTGCTTTTCGTATGACTGTTATATCTGACGATAGACCATTCCACAATTGTAGGTAGTCTAATGGTAATGGTTCACCTTCGATAGGTTTCCAACAGTAAGCACTTATTGGTAACTTATCATACAATGCACCATACTCATTCAAATATGATTCAATACGAAATGCCTGGCTTCTTATTGCTTTGATTGTTATCCACCAACATGGCACAAGTTCTCCATGACCCTTCTCAAAGTCATAGAGAAACTCTTTACGAATAAAACATTTTACTGGTGGGAGATTAGCAACAATGTGTGCCATTAGCCTTCACACGCCAAACAAACTTCTTCTGTAGATGCAAGTGCCTTCAAATCTAATTCTTGAATAACTTGTCTCTCAATTCTCTTTGATACTTTATCTGCCTTGGCCAACTTCTCACTTCTGCAATAGTACAATGTTTTTAAACCTTGTTTCCATGCCTGATAGTGTACTGCATGTAGATATTTGATATTTACATCAGGTCTAAAGAATAGATTGATTGATTGTGCTTGGTCGATAAACTCTTGTCTATGAGCAGCATGGTCAACAATCCATCGTTGGTCAATTTCCATGCCTGTCTTAAACACTTCTTTATCGTGTTCGGACATCCAATCTAAGTGTTGAACAGAACCATCGTTTGCAATGATAGATGACCAAACATCATTGTACCAGTCGGCTGGTTTTTCATTTGATATGTCAGTAATTAATCTATCTAACCATTTGTTTTTGTTTAAGTGTGAACCACTCAAAGTATCTTGACGATATGCATTTGCACGATACGGTTCTACACTAGGTGAAGTATTGCCCATAAGAATAGAACTAGAAGCGTTGGGAGCAACAGCCATGACATGACTAAACCTGCGACCTGTACCGATGCAATCAAGAGCTTCACCTCGCTCTGTACCCAATTCATAATTTGCTTCATCTAATTTTTCCCTAATGTGTTTAAAGATTTTTCTGTTTGCTGATGTTGCAATCGCTGATTCCCAAATAATTGAATTACGCTGTAAATAAGCGTGAAACCCAAGAGCGCCAATCCCAATGCTACGCTCCCGTTGAGCAGAAAATTTTGCTCTGGAAATAGAATCTGGAGCGTTATCAATGAAATACTGTAACACATTATCAAGCATCTCTGCAACATCTTTGAGAAAGAGTTTGTCATTTTTCCACTCATCATAATACTCCAAGTTCAATGACGATAAGCAACAAACAGCAGTTCTTTGTTTATCAGTCGGTAATATAATTTCACTACACAAATTACTTTGCCTAATTTTCAGACCAAGGTCTTTTTGAAACTGAGGCATCATTCTATTGCTAGTATCTATGAAGTGTAGATACGGTTCACCTGTGTGCATACGAATCTCTAAGATTTGTTGCCACAAATGTTTTGCTGATATTGTATCTTTAACTTCACCGGTGTGTGGGTCTTTTAATTCCCATGTATCATCAGCATCTTTATCTAACATACACTTTTCAACCAAGCGCATAAAGTCATCGGTGATATTAATGCCGTGATGTAGATTGAGTGTCCGCATATTTGGATCACCCGTTGGTTTTCTCATTTCTAAAAAGATAAGAATATCGGGATGAGAAATATCAAGATAAGCAGCATAAGACCCCCTCCGTGTCCGCCCTTGTCTGTATGCCAAACTACTAGCGTCATAAGTGCGAAGATGAGGCATAACGCCAACGCTTTTATCATCTGTGGATCGAATACCAATTCCAATTCCTACTCCTCCGCCCAACATGGACAACCAATTTACTTCCGATAAACAATCGACAAGACCTTCTGCTGAATCATCGAGATAAGGTAGAAAACATGATATAGGAAGGCCACGCTTAGAACGCCCAAAAGAAAGAATGGGAGTAGAATAAGAAAGCCAATGTTTACTGCTATACTCATACAATCGTTGTGCATGAATCTCGTTAGTGCCGAACGCTTTTGATACATACGCAAATCTCTCCTGTGGACTTACCTCGTCATCCTTCATGTAACTTTCTTTTAATCTCTTCAAACCTAACTCATCAAACAAACTATCTCTTGTGTAGTCTACTTCAATACCATGGACAATATCAGCCATTAATTACTCCAGTTTTATTATTATTTTGTAATAAATTCATTCGCCATAGGAAATACTTTGGCGATAACTTCAGCACACTTTAGTGCTATCTCTTGATGTTCTTTTTGTGTTCCGTTTGCAGACCGGAGTTGTATGTAGTGTATCCATGACCGAAGAGTTCCATTCATGTACAACCTAGAAACGGTGAGACCTTCAGGTAATACTGCTCTCGCTTGTTCTTTTGCAATGCCATTATCAATAGCCCATTTATATGCTTTTTTGACAACTTCAAGTACCTGTGTTTGTTTGTTTCTCCATGTACCGGCCAAAATAGAATGTCCGTCACTATCTTTATCTAGTTCAATACTATTCTGTCGATTCTTTGTGTCTTGTAATCTTGCTTCTCTCAAAACAAAATCCAATTCTTCTGTTGGGTCAGCGTATCGCTGACTAAACTCCTGAAAACTAAATGAACGGTGTCGTAGAATTTGTCGAGCAATATCTCTTGTCGTTTCAATTTCTAAACACATACTCACCATTTCTAATGGAGACCAATGTTGATTCTTCACCAAGTAACGAATTAACTTTTCACTTGTATCTTTATTGTTTTGATTGCTTGGGTTTGATACCCTTGCACAAAACGCCACTAACTCTGTCATGTTCTCAACAAAATATACATCAGGTTGTGAATAACTAATCAATTCAATTTTCATACTATACTTTCTTCCAACTAACAAACCGCATTTGCGCCCTCAAACCTTTGAAGGAGTTACTACTTATAATTTTCTCGATTTCATCATTTGATATGCCACTCATCACCATTTCATTAATGTCTTTTGCTTGAATTGTATCAGGCCAAATTACAACATAACTATCTGATTTGATTGCATCATGCATCATTTTTACTATCTCTTTATTCCTTGGTTCATTGTCGAATATCAATACTTTATCATTAGCTGAAATATTTTTAGCAGTCAGATTAAGATTCGCATCACCAGATGCCAAACAATTAGATAGGAATAAACTATCTATGGGACCTTCCACAATCTTTACAGTTTGATTCAGGTCAACTCTGTCCATACCATACACTAATTTACTATCGCTGTCAACAGTTCTAATAGTTATATACCGAAGTGTCTTATCACTATTTTCTAATGCTCTACCAGAAACTGCGATTAGGTTATTATACACATCATAGAATGGTATAATAAGTCTTGCATCATCGATTAATTGTTTTCCGTGATTCGGAACCAATGCATCAATGAATTGCTTGTATTTGGAGGTGAAGAGGAGTTTACTATGATACTCTTGCGGTATCTGTCTCTTCTGGAGATAAGTTAGACAAAAATGTCCACTCTCGAGCTTGTCACACCACTCGCTGTGTTCGAAGTGTTTTTCTTTTGCGAGTTTGTCGAACCTTGGCGGTGATATGTTGAGTGTTGTTGCTTTGAAGTTGCTTGTATTGGATTTACCCTCTTTGTATCGCTCAAGGGTGTACTCTTGATGTAATGATGGGTCGACTTGTTTGACAAGATTGGCAACATTTGTTCCTTCTCCACAGTTATGACAACCATAAAAGAGGTTATTGCCCTTTGCGAACACATAACCTCTTGCCTTACTCAGGTTCTTTTTACTGTCACCGCAAAATGGGCAACTAAAGTTCCATAGGTAATCTTTCTTCTGCTTAAAATTCCTTAAGCGAGAAGAAAGCAACCGTACAAATTTCGAATCAATAATAAGGGACATAGACTCATAGTATAATACATCCGAAGATGAAAGTCAAGCTCAACCGAAGATTTTTGCAATCATTTCCGTGTGACCAGACACCCAACCAATTGCGGCAATAATACCAGCACTTGTCCAAATCCATTTGTCTCTCTGAGACTTTAATTCCGATATTTCTTTTGCCAATTGAGAATGTTGACTACAAGAGGCATCATACATTTGGGTAAGTTGCCCTGTTAAATCGTGCCTAGTTTTATCTAGGCAATCATGCATATCCTTTACATCAATCTTCAAGTCATCCATTTTTTCATTTAAATTTTCAACTTTGGTTTCTACGATACCAATTCGTTCTTCAATTTTTGCCATGATTATTTCTTTTTCTCCGGCACTTCCGTACCTTCTAGTTTTTTGTGAACTTTGATGACTTTACAGACTTCTTTTTTAGTCTTCTCATCTATATGGCATACTTTTTTCTTTTCAGGTTCAGCGTGTGTGACCTGAAATGGAACTAAAGACCCAATTGCAATACTTAATGCGATTAAAAACTTTTTCATTTTTGTTCCTTATAATTCAGGTTGCGATGCAGCTGGTGGAGCAGCCTTGCCGCCAAATCCTACTACTGCTGGTCCTGGTGTTGATGGTACACTAAAACTTACTGGTGATGTGGTAGCAATACTAGGTGCAGGTGGCAAACTTGGTGTTGATACATTGTTTGCTGAACCTGCAATCTTTTCTTGTGTACGACCAAATGCCGCAATACCTAAAACTGCACCCATTGCAAGATGAAATAGTCCTGCGCCTTGCAGAGTTAATGGATTCCATTGTGTAATGGGTGTATGAGTAATTGTTTGTAACAATGACCATGCAACTGGAAATATGACCATGTCCATCATACAGACAACCATGTACATCCAACCCATTGCTGGACGCCACTTCTTCTGCATCCAGTCTTCATCTTTTTTAATTTCTTCGGCCATGTTTAATCCTTATATTGTTATAGGTAGCCATAACCAAAGTGCTTGGCTCATCAATAGAGCACCAAAGACACCCACACCAATACTTGCATTATATAATCTATTATTAACTGCTAAAATACTAGCAGTCAGTAAAACAATTGCAATTTGAAATAAACTACCAGCATATGTGTACCAAGGACTACGAGACTTTGCTACTGCACGGTCTGCTTCTAGTTTACGAGCTTTCTCCATCAATTCTTTTTTACCTTCTCCAGTTTTTGGATCAGATTCGTATCTATCAATTTTTGCTTTTAACTTTTCAATCTTAGGTGCATCTTTACGAACAACAGCATCATCAAGTGATTGTTCTGCTAATGTTTGTTTGATTGACTTTGCTTGATAAAATGCCCATGTATTGTTGGCATCAATTGTATTGTTTAATACTTTACTACCATTACTGCCACCCATTAAAGTATTGATTGCAAGCAATGCTGCAAGTACAGTAATAAGCCATCCGGCCTTATCTTTAATTAGAGCTTCTTTCTCTGAGCGTGATAGTGGTTTTACTTCTGCCATGTTACTTCTTCCCACCATTGCTGGATTGTTTCTCTTTGAACTTTTCCAACTCTTGCACACGCCATACTAGGGTGTCCAGTACTGCTTTGTTGGCACCGCTTCTTGATAGTGCTTCTGTATTCTGTTGCATAAAGTCTTGGCGTAGTTTTTCACGAGCCAGTTCAGCACCCATGTTTGGTGCTTGTTTGTTGTCTGATGTCACCACCAACTGCATCTTGCTTTCAAGAATGGTCAACTGTGTATGAACACTAGATAAAGCGTTCATCAAGTATACCACACAGGCAAACATGATGGGCAATACTGCAAATGTTACTTTTTCAATCAGCGCACCCTTGGCTTCGCCAGCACTAATTTTATCTTTGATTTGTTCCATTTCCATACTAAACTCCTAGAACATGTAAAGCGTGTTCATAATGTTTGATGCGGTCCTCAAGTCCGATGGTCCCGCCATTGATTCGTTTAGTTAATGTAAGAATATCACCCTTATCTGCCCATTGGTTGAGATTGTTTGTTTCCCAAAACCAACATGCAGATTGAGCTGCACCTTCGAAAGTTGCAAGATAGTCTGGAACATCTTCGACATTCATTTCGAGACTATCTGCAAATGATTGGTAATTTGATTTACCTGTTAATTGAATTAAACCTCTACCACAATATCTGTAACCATCACCAGAGTGTTCATCACCATTACCCATACGACTTGCATAAACTCTGTTTGCAATTGCTTCTTGTTTATTAGGCATGTTTGCATATGCGTTTGCAAGGTCATCTGATGGGAAATACTTTGGAAAAATCTTTCTGAGTGTTACTGATTTATAATTTAAATTCTCTTTGAGTGCGGTGAAACCAGCAGACTCATGTGAACATTGTGCAACAAAGGCAGCGATTCGTTGTGCAGTATTGATTTCATAATCTGGAAGTAACTGCGAAAGTGCCTGATGCCAATGGTCAACATAAGGATTCTTTGGAAGCAATTCTTTTAATTGTTGTAGTGATAAATTCATTTTGGTCTCAATTCTGGATATTTTTTATGCATCTCATCTTTAGATAGTTCGTGCATATCTGCCCACAATTTTGCTTCTTTTTTAGTTTTTGTGGTTCTAATATGACGGCCTTCTTCATCACGCACATGATATTCTACATCTGCCGTTGTTCTGCCACGATAACTTTCTTTTTTAGTTATTGTTGCCTTTTTTTGTTCAACAATGAAAGATTTAAACGATTTCACTTTACACTTTCAAAAATGTTTTTTTGTGTATTATACCATTCCACAAATCCATCATGTTTTGTTGCACATTCATAGTATGTTGTGTAGTTATTTGTAACAGTTTTTGCAACATCACTTAATGTTGGTGTCTCTGACACTTTCTCCAACTGTGGGCATTTAATCATCAATCTCTCTGGTACATCAGGAAAGTTAGCCTTAACAGGAACTACAGAACAACCAGTTAGTGCAAAAATTGCACATACTGTTATTATATTTTTCATTTAGGTGTCTCCGCCGCATTATTTATTGCCTTAATAAATTCTTTTGGCAACTCACATACACCACTCGGTGCAAATTTTGTGTCATACTTAACTACTTCTCTGTCAACATATTGAATGATATCTTGACCTCTGCGAGTAATGTATTCAGTTTTCTTTACGACTTTTTCAACAATTTTAATGTTCTCTTTAGATGATTTTACTTCTGCGGCCGCAACTTTTAATTCCATCTCTTTGACTTTTGCTTGCCATGATTCTTCATTGGATATTGCACCTTCCATATAAAAACCAAAAATAATCAAAACAACACCAATTATATTGATTGGTATATTATATGTTCCGATAAAAGGAATTTGACCAAACGCAATGGCACCAATTGTTAATAAAATACCAACGATAGCGATGATATGAAAAATAAAATCAGGAATAAAACTCAATAGCCACATTATGATTGTCTCCTTCTAGTGAAACTGATGAATGATGCGATGTTCTTTTTTTTCTTTAGATTAATTCCAGGTTCACCCTGTACGCCAATGCCAATGCCTGCAACTGCACCTGAACCGACAGAATTAACTGGTGCATCTTCTTGTATTGGTTTGCAGACTTTATCAGTTGAACACCAATAATAACCTGCGCCACATTCTTTTTTAAATTCGTTTGCCATTATAGTCCGTAAATAGATTTTGTATTATTAAAGTTTGTTGTTATCTCACCAGAAATTAATGTTGTGCTGTATATTGCGGCCTGTGAAATATTACCTTTAAATGCTCTACCAGAAGTGCTAGATGGTTCAACACCAATATAAAAACTTAATCCAGATAAAGTTGATGAATGACTGGATGTATTTGTTGCTGTTGTTATTCCACTAGATTGACACAAATATGCAGTTGCAGTAGTAGAATTAACAGTTATTGCAATCATTGACCAAGCATTATTTGGTGCAGATAAACCAGAGTTCCATCCATATGTTGCACCATTATCGTTCCAATGATACCCAACAGAATTGTTTGTATAAAAATTCATACCAGTTGCATAAGCAGTTGCACCACCATAACCATTTCTATTAAAAATAACACCGGTATATTGCGATTGAGTTTGCGTTGGATATATCCAAGCAATAAATGTTGCGGCTGTTAAAGAACTACTAATTACTCCTGTTGTCGCATATTTACCTACAGCAAAAGTAAAATAACCTGGACTTGCCGTATATGTTGGACTACCAACTAATGTTCCATTATTTGAGTTGCCACTTAAATCATTCCATGCCGTACCCGAACCAGAATAACTAGAACCACTTGTTGCATTTAAATACAATAATAAATTACTTGTGCTAAAAGAACCAGCAGCATCATCTCTGAAAGTTACACCACCAGTAATCTGTGAACCACTAACAGTAATCATTTTGTTCTTAGTATCTCTGCAATTTTCATATCAACAGGAATATCCGAAGAGATTATGTCATGTCCCTTTATGCCTTTTACTCTTTCAGGCATACAACTCAAAAACAACAAATAAGTTTTTAATGCTGAGTAGTCATCTTTTGCCACTTTAAAGAAAAGCAATCGTGTAACAACTTCTGCACCAAATACATTGTATAGAACAACAATATGATTTAACACCAATTGTTCTTTTACTTCACCCAATTTTCTGTATCTTTTGAATAGCCTTTTAAGATAATTGAATTTCTTCATATCATCTTTAAACTCACTCATTACACAATTAGGTTTGTCGTATGCCTTAACTGCATACATCATTATATTTTCATTAGTCAAATCATCAAAGGACATTGTTATTATTCTTCGTCTTCCTCCTCATCCGACATAATCTCGTTTAGACCTTCTTCATCTGTCAATTCAGCATAGAATTCATAACGACCATCATCGGTGAGATAATAAATTAAATACAAGTAAAATATTTCTTCTACTTTATTTGGTATAAGATTTGTGAAATCGATAACATGACCAAACTGGTCTAGTCTAATGACTATTTCATCCCCTTCGGCATCGGCATCGTAAAGTGCTGGCATGTCCAATGAGAACCTGTGCAACACCTTACGAACCCGTTGAATACCCGATTCTGGAGAGAGGAAAATATCATCTAGTTCACCATCAAGACGATAGTTTATCTCCGCTCTAACCCTTGGATTAGAAATGGAAATAGAACCGTCCGTTGGCGTTTCGTGTTTCTCAAACGCCTGGCCTGCTTCAATATTATGAAACTCAGCCAAGTATTGTTTGAAATTCATTACGCTGCTGTATCTTGGAAGATTACATCATCGTTAGCAGAAGCAGAACCGTCAAGTGTGATTGAACCCATAGCAACTAAAACCTCTGTCTGAACACGACCTGCACGACCACCGGTACCAGCCTTACGCAAAACCCAACCAGAGTGAGCTGGATGACTTGCTTTGTTAGTTGCGGAAGTGTTTGCCATTTCGCTTGTATCGACAGCAAAAATACCAACATTAGCACCTGTAATAAATGCACTTGTTGTTGTGTTACCATATGCTAAGTTTACATTAGCAGAAGATTGTGAAACCTTCAAATAACTTGTTACATATTTTGGAGCACTTGTGTTAGCGTCCGTATTTGACCATAAAGCCATATTTTTTCTCCTAGTTTAGAATCGAATTGATGATATATTTATCCCGACACTCATTGTAAATTATCAGTCTTTACTGTTGTGTCAGTAATGATTGGGTCTTTCTCAAATTTATCTTTGCCCTTTGAAGCATCTTTGATGATTTGAGCTTTACGAGATTTTTGTTTTTCTTCTTTCATGCTGCCTGCTTGTTTCTTAGCAGCTTGTTTAGCGAGGTGTCTTGCAATTGACATACCACCATGTTTTGCGCCAGATTTGTCTGTTACGATACTCGGTGTTTTTTTGTATGGACCATCAAATGGTGGTTTGTTATCATCAGCTTTCTTTTGACGAGCTTGAATAGAGTTATTGTAGTTTGGTTCATCCATAGGTCTAAATGCCTCTTTCATGTGACCATACTTCTTTTTGTACCATTCAGGCATACCATTTGTTTTGCGATAATGTCTTACTGTTGCAGAATCATTTGCTTGGTCACGATATTTGTTTTCAGCATCTGTATTGTGTGACTTCATTGCTTCAGCAGCTGCATGAGCATCTTTAGCAATGTGAACTAATGCCTCATCAGACTTTTTGTGATATTCATGTCCTTCTAAAGGATGTCTCTGTGATGGGCGACCTTCTTGCACAACTTCTTCTTTTTTCATATCATTATCAAATTGCTTGTTGGTTGCTTTTAATATACCAGAATATCTTTTATCTTGCTTATCAATATTTGGTTTAACTTTAGACCTATCTTTACTCATCTCTGCACCAAGCTTTGCATAGTGTGTCGATGCGCCAGTCTTGTATCTACCAAGAAGGTCACTTGATAATTCATCAATCTGTTCAACTTCTTCTGTCTTAACAGTATCAACTTTTTTATAGTTACCAGATTTTGCCATCTTGTAGTGTTGGCTCAATGCTTTCTCTTTAGTTGCATGAACACCGGATTTAAAAGTTTCACCTTGTTTAGTCGTAGCAACCACTTGATGACCTTCATTCATCTCGGAGTACATGTAGTCGGCTGCAGTTTGAATGTAATCTGTTGCGAGAGTAATCTTAGACTGAACCCATTCAGGCATATCAGTATCAGGTTTTAACATGTCTTTAATCATTTCACCACATCGTATTAATGTCGCTAATTGATTCAAAGCCATATCGCCTTCGTAACCATATTCTTGCTCATCTTTTGCTTCTTTAACTTGACTTACTGGATGATAACCACTAGTCTTGTAAGAATCTACAGCATGTTGAGCAACTTTTAGTTCTTTACCAGAAGTCTTATGTCTAACAGTAACAACTTTTTCTGTGGAAGGAACTGCACCTTCCATCGATAGTTCTTTGAATTTTTTCAACACGGTTTTAGGTCCTCTTTTTGTAAGACCCTCTGGTGTTCCTTGATTGACTGGATCATCACCAACTTCAGCGACTTCTGAAACAGATTTCCATCCACCACCATGTTCTTTATACCACTTGGATGCCCAACCATTTGCATAGGCAGAAGGATAAACATCAAACTTAGATTTTGCTTGAGCAATTGCTCTTGACCACAACTCTGGATTAGTTGGTTTATTTTTTTCGTCTAGTTGTTCCATATTTTCATTTACCTTACTTTTAACATTGATTGGTTCACCCTGTCTCTCTGGATTAGGATCTTCTTTTCTTTTTCTTCTGACAGCAGATGCTTTTTCTTTCTTCGATAAAGATGCTCTCTGTGCATTAGACATACACTTTGGTTTTGGTTCACCAGGTTCTCTCGCACAATCACCAACAACTTCACCCTTAGAGTTAACTCTTTTCCAACCACCTTTTGGGTGATTAGGGTCAAACCAATTTCTTAAATCCTCATTAACACTTTCATTTTTCTTTTTACCAGCGCAATGAGCCTTCTGACTAAATCCTTTTGGATTATTACAGTCAATACTACTTTTATATTTTTGACTCCAATCTTCTTCCATGTCTTCTTCTTTCATGCAAGAACCTGGAGAAAAAGGTTTCTTACCTGGCACTGGTTTGTGGCCAGGCCAGCATCTACCTTCTAAGAAATCAGAAAACTTTTTCACTACTCGCCTTTAGCTTGTTTTGTTGCAGTTGCGTACATTACTGACTTAGCATCTTTACCATATCTTTCTTTGAAACCTGAAAGACCTTTTTTCATTGATTTAACAATTTCTTCTTTCTTCTTTGTTTCTGGTTCAGTCAATGTTCTTTCTTGTGCTAATTCAATTTCAGAATATTGAACACCATTAACATCATTTAAATCGATTACTTCAACAGTAGTATGTGTTTCTTCATTCTTTACTGCTTGAACTGCACCTTTAGCAATTTCAGTATTCTTTTTCTTGCCTGCATCTTTTGCTTTTACATCTTCAAGTTCTTTATTGAATTCATCTTCGGTTGATTCTTCTTTAGCAAGCATCTCAGATAAAGACTTCAGACCTTTGTCTTGATACAGATTGACCATCTCAGAGAATTTCTTTTTCTTCTTTTCAGCTTCAATCTTTTTCAATTCAGCATCATTCGGACCTTTGATTGTATCAACTGCATGTGGCTCTGGTCTAGATGCACCATATGCACGACCTTGAACTTTTCTAGAAGGCAAGTCTGCAAGTTTTACTTCATCGATTGCTTCAACTTGTTCAGTCTTTGGTTTATTCATTTGGGCATGTTTACGAACAGCGTGTTCTGGACTATCTGCCCACACATGATGTGGTTCATCATGTTCACCTTTTTCTGGATTATGTTTAACTGCCTTACCATTCTTAACAGCAAAACGGTCTTGATAACCAGTATCGTCTTCTTTAACGACTCCACTTTTTTTAGCACGAAGTTTTTTGAAGTCATCAGCAGTCAATTCATCTTTTTCTGGCTCATGCACATCCAACTGTTGTTGATTTGGATGAAGTTTTTCTGTTACTGGTTGTTGACCAGACATGATTCTTGCCGCAACATCGGCCACATCACGAATTTGTTTGTTGTTTGAATACATGGGTTTCTCCTATTTAATTTTTATTATTTTAGCAATTCCAACGGCGCAATGCTTTATTGATTGGTGAATCAGGGTCTCTCGCATTTTCAGGATTAGTCAATCTTTTTTTCATGCCACTCATTCTACTACAAAAAGATTTTCTTCTGTTTGCATCTTTTGAACCTGCTTTTAGTTTAGATGGGTCTTTTGTTACCGCAGTCTTTAACTTTGAGCCTGGATTTTCTCTACGATAGGCATCAACTGCCTTCTGTGAAAGACCATCTGTTTTATCTGCTTTGTTGACCTTGCTCCAGTCTTCAGATATAAATGTTTTAAAAGGTACCATATCTACTTGCCTTGAATGATTTTAAGTTAATGCCTTTTCGTTTCAGTTCGTCTTCGACCTGAGCAGAATTACTGAGTGTGGTTTCATCACCAGTCAACTCTTCAATTCTTTTCTTCCTGATTGTGCTTCTGAGATTCTCACCAGATGCTGCCATAGAAATGCCTGGCTCAATGCCCATGTCGATTGATTCTTTTACTTGCGCTTCTTTACGCTTGCGGATTTCGGCGAGGGTGATTTTGGCGCTGGTTTTTTCACTGGCGCCTTCTTGACTGCTGGCTTCGGTGATTCTACTACCACCGGTTCTTGCACTTGAACTGGTTCCTGTACTACCGGTGCCACTTCTACTGTCTTTGGTTTGAGTTTCAGTAAGTTGAGTAATTTCGTTAACATTGTCGTTCTCCTCTTTTATTTTTATAACATATCCATTTGGATGTTTCATTACAGTACCACCGTGAATGTGTGACTCTTTAGCCGCACTTCTACGAAGTAAGAATAATTTTGTTTTACCGTTGTGACCTTTTAATAGTTTGACTTTCTTTTCTTTTTCTTCTGAAAATATTTCTATATCATCTTCTTCCAAGAATGATTCAAAGTCTTCATTAACTTTTTTAGTTTCTGGTTTTCTCATTGAACTTCCTGATATTGGGACTGTTGTCTCTTTTGGTTTATCTTTAGGAATTTCAACTAACGAATCGTGTACTGAACGATGAGTTACTACACCTTTTTGACCATATCGACCAAAACCATAATATTGTAATCCTAGTTTTCTTGCCTGTTCGGCTGCACCTGAATCTGGATGTGCAACTTTCTCTGCACCACCCTTGGGCACTTTCAATGTGTCTTTCTTATCTAACTCACTAGCAATCCACTCTTTTGCAGAATCAGAGGTTGGTTTAGCTGCAACAAAGTTTTTAACATTTGTAAACAACTGAAGCATCTCTTCTTTTTTTGCCTTAACAACTTCAGGTGGTGCTTGTCTCAAGTCTTCAGAGTTATCAAACTCCATGTAATTTTGGCCAAACATCTTTGCAAACTCTGCTCTGCCTGCTTGAACATTGTCCCACTTCTCTTTACGAATGTGTTCTGGTACTGTTCTGCCGCCTCTTTGACCTCTTTCGATATTTCTTTGTTTAGAAATTTCATCGGCTGTATTAACAACAATCATAGAAGAATCGTAACCAATCTCTTCTAATTTCTTTTTAATCTTTGTAATCTTTTCTACATCATCACCAGTGCCATTGATAATTAAACCATTGCGACCTAGTAATGCTAATTTTTGTCTTAATTCTGTAATATTCTTTGCTCTACCACGAACAATATCTTTCTTTTCATTCTCAGATGCAGGCATTGTCTTATCAAGACCTTCTTTGTCCATCAAGAACTCTAATGCTTTATCTGAATTGATTTCAGTTAAACCATGACCTGCAAGTGTATTATCTAACACATAGTCTTTACCTGAACCTGGACCGCCTGCAAGAAATACTGCTTTGAAAATTGCTTTATCGTGTACACCTTCGGTTAGGATTTGTGCAAATGCTTCATCAACATTGAATTCTTCTTTTACCATTATCTTGCGAACTTTCTCCATCAACTCTTTTGTCTCTTTATCTGATAGTGTTTTTGGTATGCCAGAACGAAATGCTTTAAAATCACCCTTGATTGCAGCTTCTCTCATTTTAGTGCCAGACATTCCTGCAGCACCATCTGCATCAGGATCTCTTTCGCCAGCAGATACAACTTTTATTGAATTGAATTTGAAATCTTTGCCGTTGTATTTATCTAGTAATTTTTGATATTCTTCGATTCTATCTGAACCGGCAATCATTACTAAATTTTTATAACCTTCTTCGCTCAGTTTTGCAGCCATCTCAATGAAGGTTCTAACATCTTCATTTGCGGCTTTAAAATTGATACCAGGAAACATCTTTTTAAGATATTTCACTTTTGTGTCTACATCTAGGGGGTTTTTCTTTGCATCTTGTGTTCTTGATGCATATACAATGTGGTCAGCTTTGACAGATTTAGCAGTATCTACTACTTTCTTGGCAAGAAGCCCGTGACCAATTGTCGGGACATTGAAACGGCCAAAAGCCGCAACAATAGTTGAATTTTTATTCTCTGTTAAGAAATCTCTGAATTTCATCTCCGCCTCTGCAGCAGTTATATTATAATTACAGTTTATTTATGCTTATGGAACTCTATGCATCCATGATGCCCAACCTTTATTATAGATTATGATGTTCTTTTCACCTATAAGTTCGTTTACTGCCTTACGAACACCATTGAATTCTTCTGGTTGGTCAATATCGTGACCCCCAATAAATCCACCAGATTTAACTTTTGGCAACCATGCAAGAATGTCTTCTTTGATTGCTTCATACAAATGTGACCCATCGATGAAAACAAAGAATAAACTCTTATCTTCATATAGTTTTGCAGCTTCTACACTTGGCATTTTTACTGGTGTAACAATATGTTTGACTGGTTCTATATTTGCTATAAATTCATCGTAAAGTGTTCCATCAACAACAGACTTATCTCCCATAAGAACTGGTTCTCCTGGAGAACCTTCCCATGTATCAACAGAATCTATTGTAATATTCTTTTCAGAATTGATAATTGCAACGGCAGCATAACAAACTGATTTGCCTTTCCATGCACCAATCTCAACATATTTTTCAGGTGTGTTTGGTGGTGTATATGCAATCGTGTCTTCAAAGACATATTCATAATTGAAATGTCCAGGTACATTTTGATAAAAGTGTTCCATTATTCGGCTACTATAAATGCGTTGCCATAAGGATGTGGTTTTGTCCAGTTTTCTTTTAGATGACCGAATTCGTAATCAAAGTATTTGATTTTAAATCCTGCATCAACTAAAGTTGTCAACCACCATTCTTCTGGTTCCTTGGTTACATGGGTAATATCCATTTCATATTCACGGATACGATATCGTGTGCCGTCACCCAATGGAACAGCAACAAAAATTGTTTTACATCTACGGCGTAGTTCTGCAAGCACACCAGGAATTAACTCTTTTGGAATATGTTCCAATACATCTTTTGCAATAATTAAATCCCATCCGCCTTTGATATCTTCAGCAGTTTCAACTACTGTGAGATAATCTTTCACTCTTGGATGACAATTCTTTACTGCATAATCCGATACATCAACACCATGTGCTTCTTTACCAAGTAGTCGCAATGCATACACCATAAAACCTTTTGCACAACCATAATCTAATACTGTTGTGAAAGGAATGTTATTGATAATAGAAGATGCCTCTCTGATACTTCTTTCAGGCATCCAACGATAGTTTTCGTATGCACTTACTCTGCTACGAACACCATCTTCAAAGTATTTTTCATCAAATACAGTTGATAAATTTCTAGTTAGGTCTGGTGAAGTGGGCATCAAATCCCAACCACCTTTAATTTCAGGCGAACTCATTATGTCTTGTCTCCGTTACGATATCATCAATCAATTCATTTTGAATCGAATATTTGCAGAATGAACAATTGTGGTGTCTACGACTTACGCCTACACCACCAACTTGTGAATTATAGAAATCTGTAATGCCATCAATATCGCAAATCTTAAATTCAGGATTAACTTGGTAGTTGTTCTCTGGTGCCAATTCAGCAGAAGGACAAACATACACATTACCATCTGTGAACACACAAGGTTTAACCATGTGCATATAACAGTTGTCGTTACGGCGTTCACCTTTGAAGTTGAAATCGGACAAGAAAGCATACTTCAACTTGCCATGTTGTTCTTCATGCACAGCAATCAATTCACGGATGCGGTCAATATCTTGTTTGACCAATTCAACAGCCTTGATTGCATTGAAAGCAATACGACATGGGATTTTCTTTTCTTCTACCCATGCCAACATCTTCATAAAGTTTTCTTCTTTATAAGAGTTAGATGCCAATCGTTTAGCCTTTGAATCAATCCATTCACCAGTAATGTTTGGATTAGTAGAAGTCTCTGTTGCACCATCCCAAACATATGCGGCTGAGATTTCAATATCTAAACCTTCAAATACTTCAAGGTGATATGGATATGGTTTTTCTTCATCCCAAGAATACATGCCAAGACGAACCCATGACAACATGTGCCAGTTCTTAACTTTCTTCAAACGAGAACCATTGGTACAAATACCAATCTTCAAACCTTTATTGTATGCATACTCAATAACTTCATCAAGTTTAGGATGCAATGTTGGTTCGCCACCGCCTGTGAACTCCATACCTAGAACACCTAGAGCATGAAACTGGTCGATAGCCGATTTCATCTGTTTGACTGTCAACATTTCTTTCATAGAACGGTTGGCAAAGCAACAGAATGAACAGGTC
>Ga0304729_1000529_pt1 | contig 28117 bp, 27 predicted proteins | sample C_131016_MF_Meta_FD_190475 | JGI IMG/M metagenome (GOLD analysis project Ga0304729, IMG submission 190475) | Freshwater microbial communities from Lake Croche, Canada to study carbon cycling - C_131016_MF_MetaG (v2) (version 2) | ecosystem: Environmental > Aquatic > Freshwater > Lake | place... | reverse complement strand
CAAAGACAATCACGCCTGATGATGTGCTGCTCTTTCGTTACTCAGCACTGACTTTTAATGGCCATCGTATTCACTACGATCGTAAATACGTTACCGAAGTTGAAGGTTATCCGGGTTTGATTGTTCATGGCCCATTGATTGCCACTCTTTTGGTCGATCTGGTGCGTCAAAGTATTCCTGGCTGCAAGCTCAAGAGTTTTGAGTTCCGTGCAATTCGCCCAACCTTTGACATCAACATCTTCAAAGTATCGGCTAAGCCTGATTTAAAAAAAGATCCGAGCGGTAAAACAATTGCCATTTGGGCGCAAGATCATGAAGGCTGGCTAACCATGCAGGCTACTGCTGTTTTGGCATAACAGTCCTAATAAGAGAATATTTTAATGAGTCAAGAACATTTATCCCGCGAGCTAGCAAGTTTTGCTGCTAATTTAAAAGCCAGTGACATTCCAAGCGATGTCATGAGTCGCGCCGAAGATTTATTGGTGGACTGGTTTGGCTCAGCAATTGCAGGTAAAGGCTCGCGCCCTGTTGAAATTATTACCCAGTTTGCTCAGAACATGGGTGGCTTTGATAGTAGTAATACTGGCCCCTCTGAAATTCTGATCTCTCGAAAAAGCTCAAGCCCTTTTTTAGCAGCAATGGCTAATGCTGCTGCATCACACGTCGCTGAACAAGATGATGTTCATAACGGCTCAGTCTTTCATCCCGCTACAGTAGTATTTCCACCCGCCTTAGCTTGTGCACAAGCAATCGGCGCCTCTGGCGAAGATCTCTTAGTGGCGGCAGTAGCTGGGTATGAAGTTGGGATTCGGGTTGGTGAGTTCTTAGGTCGCTCTCATTACAAAGTCTTTCATACTACTGGCACTGCAGGCACACTTGCTGCAGCTGCTACTGTAGGTCGACTACTAAAACTTTCCCCCACGCAAATGCTGCATGCTTTTGGTTCTGCTGGGACACAATCTGCTGGCCTCTGGGAGTTTTTACGTGATGCTGCAGACTCTAAACAATTACATACTGCCCATGCCGCTGCAACAGGCTTGATGTCCGCATATATTGCCCAAGCAGGCTTTACTGGCGCAGAGCACATCCTCGAAGGTAAGCAGGGTTTAGCTGCCGGTATGTCAAGTGATGCTGATCCAAAAAAGCTGGTTGACCGTTTAGGGAGTCGCTGGGCTTTAGCAGAAACGAGCTTTAAATATCACGCCTCCTGTCGTCACACTCATCCTGCTGCTGATGCGCTCTTGCAAGTCATGTTGGCTAATAAACTCAAGCCGAGCGATATTGCCAAAGTAGAAACTTTAGTACATCAAGGTGCAATTGATGTCTTAGGGCCTGTAATCAATCCAGCAACCGTCCATCAATCAAAGTTTTCAATGGGTACTGTACTGGCCTTGGTTGCCCACTATCAATTCGCTGGCCTTCAAGAATTTGATGCTCACTTTAAGGATGATGCAATTTGCCTCTTTCGTGATCGCGTTACGATGACTCTTGACCCCGAAGTTGACAGTGCGTATCCACAACGCTGGATTGGTAAAGTCAAAGTGCATTTAAACAATGGACAAATTCTGGATGGTCGGGTTGATGAGCCTAAAGGTGATCCTGGAAATACCTTAAGCCGCACTGAGATTACCGATAAGGCGATACGCCTGGCTGCTTTTAGTGGAGGCGCTAGCCCTGCTGAGATGAGTAAAGTAATCGATCTCTTGTGGAATATTCGCAAACAGGCCAAGATAGGCACTCTGCTTTCCAACAATTAGCCCGCCAGCCCCACATAAATCTATTTGAGACACCTTTATGCCTTCCGAGCAGAAAGCTACCTAGGCCAAATGGGCTATTGAGGCTGATTGGACCCATGATTAATCGGCCAGTGCTGTTTCTCACTCAAAGAACCATTGCCATTGCTGGTAAACACTAGGTATTACCCCTACCAAAAAGGCTTTAGAGGTGGGAAAATGACTCAACTTAAAAAGATGGAGATTAAAGTGAAGATTAAGAATTTCTTATTTTCTGGAATCACTGCAGCGCTCACTGCTAGCGCACTTCTGAGCGGGAATGCTTTAGCAGAAAAAGATTGGCCGACTAAATCGATTAGCTTAATTGTGCCTTTTGCTGCTGGTGGACCAACTGACACTGTTGCACGCTTAATTGCAGTGCCAATGGGACAAGCCTTGGGACAAACTATCGTAGTAGAGAACGTCAACGGCGCAGGCGGCACAATTGCATCGACTAAAGTAGCGCGCGCTGCTCCAGATGGCTATACCATTTACTTGCATCACATGGGTATGGCAACAGCTAACGCACTCTATGACAAACTTCCCTATGATCCATTGACTAGCTTTGAATACATTGGCCAAGTAGCTGATGTACCGATGGTGCTCTTGGGTAAAAAAGATTTACCGCCAAACAACTTCAAAGAGTTAGAGGCGTATATCAAAGCGAATGGCTCAAAACTTACTATGGCTAACGCTGGTCCAGGTGCTGTGTCTCAGCTTTGCGGCTTGCTATTCCAAAGTCGTATGGGCGTAAAACTCACTAACATCCCTTACAAAGGAACTGGCCCTGCTCTGACAGACCTATTGGGCGGACAAGTAGATCTGCTTTGCGATCAAACAACCCAAACCATTCCTTATATCAAGGATGGTCGCGTGAAGGCCTATGGCACTACCACCATGAAACGTTTACCTGCAATTCCAAACGTACCTACTTTGGATGAACAGGGCCTCAAAGGTTTCGAAGTTAAAGTTTGGCATGGCATGTACACACCAAAAGGTGTTCCAAAACCCGTTTTGGATAAGCTCAATGCTGCTTTGAAAAAAGCGCTCAACTCACCTGATGTGAAAAAACGTTTAGAAGATGCCAACATCGATATCGTTTCGCCAGAGAAGATGACTCCAAATGGCTTAAAGACTCATCTTGAAGCAGAAGTCAATAAATGGGGTCCGATTATTCGTAAATCGAATATTCCAGACTAAGCATTTACTGCATCAGATAAAAAGCCAGCAATATGCTGGTTTTTTTCTTTCTGGGCGCTAAGTACTCAATCCCGTATTTCTTAACCTGGTCTAAACAAATAACCAGAGCGGGCTTTGTCTCTGCGTTTTCTATGAAATGCACCAAGCAATGCAACCCAAGACCAGATAGCCAAGAATGGATCTAATAGGTAATCCCAAAGATTGGCAGACTCATGCCAATGGGCTGCCCAAGCAAGAATAGCAATCGCAATAATGCAGACACCCTTACTCCAATTAGCCAAGCCACACACTACTGCGAAGATCAAGACTGCAATAAAAAATAGGATTGATCCATATCCCCAAGCATAGGGATCAATCATGCCAAGACCTAAAGCCAGTGGGTAGAAAATAATAGCGATACAAGCCACAGCGAACTTCAATGCCAATGGGGTAGGCTTACTTGAGGGTAGTAGTGAGGTCCAAAGCAACAACATGGTGACAATACTCAGATCACCAATGACGCCTCGCACATAAGCAGACAGCGGTAATTCCATACCGAGGCCTAATGGCCAGAAAAAGAGATTACTGAGTAATAGGATTAAAAATGCTTTTGCAATGAGCGGAAATTGTTGATGGGATGTTTTTTGCACTAGTAATGTAATCACTGCAGCGCAAGTAATGGACATCTCAACTAAGGCAAGAGTTTGCATAAGGTGATTCATTATTTAACCTCCTGAGAAATGACATCTACTGGTGCAGCATCGAGCTGGCTTTGAGCACGCTTTAACCAAGCACCAGAGAAGTAGCGATGACGAATCTTTTTACGATCCCAGGTATAAACCAAATGAGCATCATTCCCATCAACGCTAATAAGGTAGGGATAAGAAAACTCTTTGCGCTGATCTTCTGGCAAGACTTCATCATTCTCTAATACTTCTATCGTTTGCCACTGCCCAGACTTAGCATCAGCCATCATCAGGACCATTCGATAGCGCCCTGTTTCAATATTATTGAGCACTAAAATACGTGCACCACTATTGAGTTGTAAGCCAGTCACTGCAGAATTGGGATTGGCAAGCGGCAAATCTGGTGCTGACTGCCATGATTGCCCTGCATTTTGTGTTTGACTAACGGGTACTTGTTTTGCCTGGCCGGCACTTCTCGTTTGACGGAAATATGCAGTTGCATCTTGAGTAGTGTTCACAAACACCAGTGGCTGAATAGCGCTTCGGCCCGAGCTCATGCGGCGCTTATCAATCACTTGTCCTGCATCGATTCTTAAGAATTCGCCGAAGCGCCCAATCCACTCATGATATGCAGGCAAGCCTAGACGACCATCAGTAAAGGAAATGGCTGGTGACTTGACTAAGGTACTGAGATTAATCAGTGGTGAACTAATCAGGCGCTGTGGATTACTCCAAGTCAAACCGTCATCATCTGAAATTACACTAGAAATTGAGCTGCCTGCCCAACCACCAATTGAGACCGTGACAAAGAATAATTGCAGGCGGCCATCTGCCATTCTCGCAGGGACTGGATTACCCAGCTTGGCGATATAACGTGATAAACCCTTTTCAGCACCCACTCTATCGATCACTACAGCGGGAGCACTCCAACTGGATGACTTGGGATCAAAGACAGCGCTATTAATCACAACATCGGCTGCGCCTTCGCGACTACCAGCAAACCAAAAAGCCCGAATAGCACCATCCTTTAATGTAATCAGAGACGCGGCATGCACTGAAGCAGCGCCAGTTTCTGGTAACCAGGTGCTAATGGGGCTTGCAATGCTTGCCTTACTTGGAATACTTTGATTTTTAGATTTAGGAAGTGCTGCTACCTCCAACTCTTCCTCAGCTAGAGCTACCGTATTGGTCGCAAAAGGAGCCCATGCTGGACGGCTATCAATATGCAAAAAGCCGATTACCGCAGCTAACAATAAAAAACACAGGGCGATAACACGACTCATCTACAAACATCCTTAACATTAACTAGATCGGGGGAACTCGCTGGTGTTGCAACTAAGTACTCATTTACAAAAAGATGCGTGCTAATCTGACCCTGCAACATCTCAATGATTTCTGCATTGGAGTGTCGGGCTCGCATTTCTATTCTGCTCCCCACTATCTCACAAGAATCACAAAGTACAGGAGTGTTTCCGAGTGGTGTATGAATAGCAACCAGAGGGTAAGCACTTATCAGACTATTCACATCGCTTGCATCTTTAGCCAAGTAACCGTGCAGCTTAGCGCCAGGCAATAGCAATCGATACTCTTCATCTTTAGCGCGATAGTCGCAAGGAATCCAAACATCTTTACCTTGTAATTGGGCAATCGTTGCTGCTGAGTAACGTCCTAGCTGTCCTTCTAAGGGGGCTAAGCTACTAGTCAGCGCGCAATACATTAGAAAACATCCGGCCAATGCAAGCGTCTTCGCATCATTGCGCTTCAATAAGCCTACGAGAGCAATCACAAGACTTCCAGCCATCAATATCCAATGGCAATAAGAGTAGGTCCATGACTGAACCTCCCCCATCAGACCAGAAAATTGCAGATTAGCGCCGACCCACAACAAAAGTGAAAGAACGAGTATCTGCAGGAATAGTGCAATCCGAAAGCCCCACAAAGGCAAGCGTTCCCAATGCAAGGCAATCAAGGCAGCAAATGCTGGCATCACTGGTAATAGATATCGACCAGAGCGCTGGCTGGGCAAAGCAAAGATAATTAAAAATGCAGTGATCAATAAAAGTAAGAGAGCTTCTTCTAAGCTTAAGAAGCGGCGCTCACGCCAGCATTGCCATAAAGTAGAAATCAATACAAAAGTAAATAAGCCTGCATTGGCTAATGTAGTTAAAAGCAGTAGCCAAATACTGTCACCGCCACGCAGGAGATCTAGTAAGTAGTTCGAGTTTCGTGCTGCAAATTTTCCAGCATTCTCACCTAGAACAAATTCATTCCAAACGGCCTCTGGATTGGGATCAAAAGCAAACCATAGCGCAAATACCGCTAAAGCCAATATGCCAGCGATGCAGACCTTATAGAGATCATGGGTGAGCATTTTGGGAATACTCCACTGCCGCCAGCGCCAGTAGTAAAGACCCAGAGCGAAGCTAGCAGGCAAAATGTAAGCAAAAGATTTAGCAAACAGTGCTAGGCCAAAACAGAGGCCAGCCAATAGCGGGAAAAAGAATTTGGATTCAAACGCACACTTACCCCAATATAAAAGCGCCATGAATGGCAAGCTAATCCAAAAGACTTCAGGGGGGTCTGCTAAAAATGGGCGGCCATAGCGATAAGTTGCAAAGAAAGAAAGCCAGACTAAAGCTGCCAATAAACCCGTTTGGGTTTTGCCACTAAATCGACGAACCGCTAAAAATAAGAAAAATGCAGTAAGCGCCGTATACAGAACACTGGGCCAACGCAAGTTAGCCAGGGACCATTCGCTAGCCCAATGGCTGCTAGCAAGGCCTTGCCAAAAGATCAGTGGTGGCTTGGTATTTTTAATCCCATCCATTTCAGACTGAAGGGGCAACCAATTTCCAACCTCAGCAGTCATGCGGACGATGTGCATATAGGGATACTCATCCCCGTTTTTAGGTGCAAATCGACTATCTAAGCCGTAAAGATAGGTAAATACACCTAAAAGTAGTATTAAGAGGGCAGAACGGTAAGAAAATAAACCTCGCATCCCTATAGTTTATAGGTATGCGCAAAGATCTGATAAAACTCGATTCACCCTCTTTTTCGAATGAGCTTATGAAAAATGAATATGAGGCAAATCTCACTTTTTTCAGTACTTCTTGTTTAAGATGTCAGCAAGCGAAAACGTAATGCATTATTCAGAAATAAACCAAATGGAGATGGTCCCATGCGAGAAAAGTATCTCAAACCCGCAATCCTAGCAGCGCTCTATATCGGCCTTAGTCATTGGAGCGGTATTGCCCTTGCCCAAAATACTGACGCCAGTAATTTATACAAACGCAGCCTTGCTGCTACTTGCGCCAACTGTCACGGTACTGACGGTAAAGGAGTAGTTGATGGTGGGATGCCCTTAATCAATAATTTAACTAGCGAGCAAATGCTGACTCAATTAAAGGCATTTAAATCTGGCGCTCGCGAAGGAACCATCATGCCGCAGTTAGCCAAAGGCTATTCTGACGAGCAACTCGAAACTATCGCCAATCAGCTTGGCAAGAAATAATAAGGAAGCCCATTATGGATCGTCGACACTTTATTGGTCAAAGCGCAGCAGCGCTTGGTTTGCTTGCAGGCTTCTCTGGACAAGCTCGCGCTAATTTACAAAAAGCAGAAATTTTAGTCATTGGTGGTGGTTATGGCGGCGCTACTGCTGCTAAATACTTACGCCTGTTTTCAAATAACACTGCCAAAGTAACACTCATTGAGCCAAATGCTTCATTTATTTCTTGCCCGATGTCTAATTTAGTGGTGGGTGGCTCACGCACTTTGGCAGAGCTCACTTCGCCTTACGATAATCTGAGCAAGCGTCATGGCATCAATATGATTCAAGATAGCGTTGTGAGTATTGATGCAGATAAAAAAACAGTCAAACTAGCCTCAGGCAAAACTTTGCGCTATGACAAGGCAATTGTTTCGCCCGGCATCACTTTGATGATGAATAGCATCGAGGGCTTAGCGCAAGCAAACAAAGCAGGTGTGACATTGCAAGCCTGGAAAGCTGGGGCTGAGACAGTCGCTCTTCACAAACAGTTGGCATCAATGCGCGATGGTGGCACTTTTGCACTGAGTATTCCAGAGGCGCCCTATCGCTGCCCTCCTGGCCCATATGAGCGCGCTTGCCAAGTAGCAAACTACCTGAAAAAGAACAAACCAAAATCCAAGGTACTAATTTTGGATGCCAATCAGGATGTGACGTCCAAGGGTGCGCTCTTTAAGAAAGTATGGGCTGAGCAGTATTCCGGAATTATTGAATACTTACCAAAACATAATGTCACTGCGGTTGACGCAAAAACCAAAACAATCAAGCTTGAAGTGCAAGATGATATCAAGGCTGATGTATTAAATTTATTGCCTGCAATGAGTGCTGGTGAAATTGCTGTCAAAACAGGCTTGGCAAATTCAAATGGTCGCTGGGTCAATGTGAACTTCATTAATTTTGAATCAACAGCTCAAAAAGATATCCACGTGTTGGGTGACTCGATTCAAGTTGCACCAGCAATGCCCAAGTCTGGTCATATGGCCAATCAACATGCCAAAGTAGCGGCCGCGGCAATTGTGGCTGAGTTAAGCGGTTGGGAAGTCAATCCAGCACCCGTTCTCACCAATACCTGCTACAGCTTCGTGAATGATCGTGAAGTTGTGCACGTTGCCAGCGTGCATCAATACAACGCTGCTGAAAAGACCTTCAAGACCGTTCCAGGCTCTGGTGGGCTATCGCCGGCACCATCTACGCTCGAGGGTGTGTACGCCTGGGGATGGGCTCACAATATCTGGGCTGATAGCCTGGGGTAATCCAAGTTAACACTTTTAATAAAAGGGGCTTTAGGCCTTTTTTATTATTCTGATCGCCCTAAATGAGAAATATACTAAGAAGACATATTAGACAACTGGAGATCTCATGGATATGACCCCTTCTTCGCCGAAAGATGCATCCAAATTAGAAGCGACTATTGAAAAATGGACTGTGCCAATTGGCAATCTATTTGTGTCCCTCTTTCATCGGATTGCCCTATTTGGAATTGGTGCCGCTACTGTATGGTCATCAGTTGTGGCCTTTCTTGGAATGATCAATAAAGGATCAGCTTCAATTGAGGATTTACTCTTACTATTTATCTATCTAGAAATTGGTGCCATGGTTGGAATTTATTTCAAGACCAACCATATGCCAGTGCGCTTTTTGATCTATGTGGCCATTACTGCTGTTACTCGCCTGATCATTGATTTAGTAAACACGAAGCATGAAGCAGATATGGCAATTCTCTTGATGGGTCTCACTATTTTGATCTTGGCTATCGCAAATGCTATCGTGCGTTATGCTTCGTTTAAATTTCCCAGCAAATCTGGCATGAGTGAATAGCTTATAAAAGTCATTCTTCTTCTGTAGAAAATCCTACTTCAGGGTTTTGCTGCACCTCAATAAAAGCCCTCAATCTATGTTGCAACTTCGAAAATCTCAAGACAGAGGCTATGCCGATCATGGCTGGCTCCAAAGCTTTCACTCCTTCTCTTTTGCCGGGTACCATGACCCGCAATTTATGGGCTGGGGGAACTTAAGAGTCATTAATGAGGATCAAGTAGCAGCTGGTATGGGCTTTGGTAAACATGGCCATCGCAATATGGAAATCATTAGCTATGTTCTCTCCGGTGAATTAGCGCACCAAGACAGCATGGGTAATGTAAAAAGTATTCCGCCAGGAGACGTGCAACGCATGAGTGCTGGCTCTGGTGTGATGCATAGCGAGTTCAATCATGCTAAAGAGCAAACAACCCACTTATTGCAAATCTGGATTGAGCCTAATGTTTTAGAAATTGAACCAAGCTATGAGCAAAAGACGATTCCGCTAACAGACAAACAAGGTAAGCTCTGTTTAGTTGCCTCACCTAATGGTAAAGATGGGTCTGTATCCATATCTGCGGATGCCAAGGTATATGCGGGCTTATTTGATGGGCCTCAGTCAGATCAGATGCAATTAGATCCAAAACGCAAGGCCTACATGCACTTGATCAAGGGATCTTTGACTGTGAATGGCCAAAAACTGGTTGGCGGGGATGCCTTACTGATGGAAAATGAATCTTCCCTAGAGGTGCAGGATGGTGTGAATGCAGAAGTACTATTTTTTGATCTGAGTCATTAACTAAAAGTCTGTCTAGGTTTACGATAAACCCCTTATATAAGACCCAATAAGATCATGATTGAAACCTCTGGAAAAAAATTAGCTGGCCCAATAATTCGTTTACATCCAAATGACAATATCGTAGTGGCACGGATTGATATTGGGATTGGTACAGAAGTGCCTAGCGAGAATTTCACTAGCCGTAGCCAAGTACCTGCGGGCTACAAAATCGCATCTCAGAAGATTCTAAAAGGCGATCCAATTCTGAAGTACAACGTGACTGTAGGCTTTGCAAATGTTGATATCGAACCGGGCACTATGGTTCACAGTCACAACACCGAGTTCCGTGAATTTGATCGTGACTATGCTTACGCTAGTGAATTTAAGCCTACTCAAATGTTGCCAGAATCTGAGCGCGCTACATTTCAGGGTTATGTGAGACCCAATGGAAAAGTAGGGACACGTAATTTCATCGGGATTTTATCAACCGTGAATTGCTCTGCAACCGTAGTCAATAAAATTGCTGACTGGTTTACACCAGAAAGATTGAAAGATTTTCCAAATGTGGATGGTGTGGTGGCATTTAGCCATGACATCGGCTGCGGTATGGAAATGAGCGGTGAGCCTATGCAGCTACTCCGTCGAACGATGGCTGGCTATGCTCGCCACCCCAATCTTGCAGCCGCACTCATTGTTGGCCTTGGCTGTGAGCGCAATCAATTAAAAGGATTGATGGAGCAAGAGGACCTCACTGCAGGTACAAACCTCCACACTTTCATCATGCAAGAGACTGGTGGTACAAGAAAAACAATTGAAGCCGGAATTAAGGCAGTCCAAGCCCTACTTCCAGAAGCAAATACAGCAAAACGCCAAACGGTTTCAGCAAGTCATCTATGTGTTGGCTTGCAATGTGGTGGCTCAGATGGATTCTCATCCATCACCGCTAATCCTGCATTAGGCGCAGCAGTTGATATTTTGTCTCGTCATGGTGGTACTGGGATTTTGTCGGAGACACCTGAGATTTATGGTGTAGAGCATACCCTCACCCGCCGCGCTGCGAATCAAGCCATTGGTGAAAAACTGATTAAACGTATTCGCTGGTGGAAAGACGAATACTCTGTTGGTAGGGATGTACAGATCAATGGTCAAGTTAGCCCTGGAAATCAAATTGGCGGACTTGCTAATATCTTTGAAAAATCTTTGGGTTCTTCAATGAAGGGTGGCACCGGTCCACTAATGGCAGTTTATAACTATGCTGAGCCAGTTACCACCAAAGGCTTTGTCTTTATGGATACCCCAGGCTTTGATCCTGTCTCAGCTACTGGCCAAATTGCTGGTGGCGCGAATCTGATTGCTTTTACTACTGGTAGAGGCTCTATGTTTGGCTCCAAACCTGCGCCTTGCATTAAGCTGGCTACCAATACCCCCATGTATCAGCGGCTTACCGAAGATATGGACATTAATTGTGGGGAAATTTTGGATGGAACTGTTTCTGTTCAAGAAATGGGACAACGCATATTTGAGCTTTTCCTAAAAACTGCTTCTGGAGAGGCTTCTAAGAGCGAACTTCTGGGTCTAGGTGATTATGAATTTGTTCCCTGGCAAATCGGGGTTATGAGCTAATACGCCTGTAGAATTAATCTTATGAAATTTAGGGATTACTACGAGACACTTGGGGTAGCGCGCTCAGCTAATGAAGCTGAAATCAAAACTGCCTACCGCAAGCTTGCCCGCAAATATCACCCAGACGTCAATAAAGAGGCTGGCGCTGAAGAGCAATTCAAAGAAATAGGTGAAGCCTATGCCGTTTTAAAGGATACCGAGAAGCGCGCAGCTTACGATCGCTTCGGCGCTAATTGGAAAAATGGTCAAGACTTCACCCCTCCCCCAAATTGGAATGAAGGTTTTGAATACTCTGATAGTGAATTCAATGGCGCTCATCCAGGTTATGGTGGTGGTTTTGAAGGTGATCAAAGTGAATTCTTTGAATCTCTCTTTGGCAGAGGTAAACATCGCCAAGGAGGCCGCAGCAGTCAATCACGTCAAGGTATGAACTTCAAAGGACAAGATCATCATGCCAAAATTTTGATTGATCTTGCTGATGCCTATAACGGCGCTAAACGTACGATTGCATTACATATGCCAATGCAAGATGCTAGTGGTCATGTCAGTACTCAAGAGCGTAAATTAGATGTCAGCATTCCAAAAGGAATTAAGGTCGGTCAAAATCTTCGCCTGTCAGGGCAAGGTAGCCCGGGTATTGGCGAAGGGCCAGCGGGTGACCTCTACTTAGAAATTGACTTTCGCCCAAGCCCAATTTATCGGATTGATGGCAAGGATATATTGATCGATATTCCTTTAGCGCCATGGGAGGCGGCCTTGGGCACCACGGTCAACGTTCCAACACCAGCAGGCTCAACTTTGGAATTAAAGATTCCGGCAGGTACAGTTGCCGGTCGTAAGCTACGTCTTAAAGGTAAAGGCATTCCAAGTGCACAGCCTGGTGACTTATATGTAATTCCTTCTATTGTCCTGCCACCAGCAGGAACAGATACCCAAAAAGAAGCCTACCAAAACTTTGAGAAGGCTTTTGATTTCGACCCTAGATCTCACCTGAAGGGATGATGACCATGACGAAGATAAGCACCACCTGGATTGAAGCTAGCATTGTAGAAAACGAAGTGCACATGAGTATTGTGGAGCTCTCACATGCTTCTCGTACTCCCCAAGAATTGATAATGTCTTGGGTATCAGAAGGCGTCCTCAGTCCTGTAGGCTCATCCCCTGAAGATTGGCGCTTTAGCGGGGACTCCCTCAAAAGAGCCAAGACTGCAGCACATCTCACGCACGATCTAGAATTAAATGTTTCAGGGGTTGCCCTAGCTCTCGAGCTCTTAGATGAAATCGCACAACTTCGTGCGCGTCTTGATCTTAAGTAAGGTTAAGACTCAGAACGGCTGAGCAGTAGCTCCCAGCGTTGCAGCTTTTGTTCTAGCTGCGCAGTAATATCCGTCAGCCGCGCCTGCATGCTTGCAGCCAACTCAGGTTCATTCTTATAAAGATCCGGGTTGCTCATCGCAATGCCGATATCGGCCTGCTCTGTTTCAAGTTTTTCAATTTGCAAAGGTAAAGTCTCCAGCTCTTGGCGCTCTTTGCCATTGAGCTTTTGCACTCCACTCTTCACTGCTGGCTTTATCTCTACCTTAGACTCTTGCTTCACTTCGAGCCTAGTCTCTACCTTACCTGTAGGCTTTAAATTATTCGCACGGATTTGGTCTGAACGTGCTTTTTGGATCTTCCAATCTTCATAGCCACCTTCATACTCACGCCACAATCCATCGCCCTCATGAGCAATGATGCTAGTCACTACGTTATCTAAGAAATAACGATCATGGCTAACTAAAAATACAGTACCTTTGTAATCTTGTAGCAATTGCTCAAGCAAATCTAAGGTATCGATATCTAAATCATTGGTTGGTTCATCCAAAACCAGAACGTTTGCAGGTCTCGCAAATAAACGCGCAAGTAGTAAGCGATTGCGTTCACCACCTGACAAGGTGCTTACCGGAGAATTAGTGCGCTCTGGAGCAAATAGGAAGTCACTTAAATAACTCTTGACGTGCTTCTTATTGCCGTTGATTTCGATCCACTCGCTGCCTGGGCTAATGTAATCTTCAAGAGAAGCATTAAGATCAAGACCTTCACGCATTTGATCAAAGTAAGCTACTTCGATACGAGTACCCATCGTAGCGCTTCCTAAGTCAGGGGCAATAGTCCCCAGAATCAATTTCAATAAGGTTGTTTTGCCTGCACCATTAGGGCCTAATAAACCCACTTTATCGCCACGCAAAATCGTTGCTGTGAAGTCTTGCACAATCGGTCTATCGTAGGATTTACTCACATTCTGTAGGTCTGCCACAATCTTGCCGCTACGGTCACCTGCTGAAACAGCCAACTTCACTTGACCTATCGCATCTCTGCGCTCAGCGCGGCTGGTACGTAACCTTTCAAGACGAGCAATACGGGCTACGCTCCTCGTCCGGCGGGCCTCAACACCCTTCCGAATCCAAACTTCTTCCTGAGCCAATAATTTATCGGTTCTGGCATTAGCCAATGACTCTGCATTCAGCTCTTGTTCTTTAAGTACTTCGTATTGGGTAAAGTTGCCAGGGTAGCTGCGTAAAATTCCACGGTCAAGCTCCACAATTTGCGTGCAGACGTTATCCAAGAAAGCACGGTCATGGGTAACCAGAATGACTGAGCCCTGATATTCCTTTAAAAGCTCCTCTAGCCAGGCAATCGAATCTAAATCCAAGTGATTGGTTGGCTCATCCAAAATTAGAACATCGGGCATTTCTACTAAGGCACGTGCCAGTGCCACACGTTTTTTAGTTCCACCGGATAGCGTGCTGATCTTAAGATCCGCTTCCAAATGTAATCGATCAAGAGTCTCATGAACGCGCTGCTCCCAATTCCAGCCGCTGAGCGCCTCTAATTGGGATTGCACCTCATCCAGGCGATGGTGGGATACATCATCCCAGTCTCCCACGCTAAGTGCCTCATATTCTTCTCGCAGGGCCTTGGCCTGAGCTACGCCTTTAGAAACTGCATCAAATACTGTCTCATTTGCATCAAAAATAGGCTCTTGAGGAACATAAGCAATTCTTAAACCTTGCTGGTATTGCAAGAGCCCATCATCCATTTTTTCAATGCCAGCTAAGATCTTCAGTAAGGAAGATTTACCAGTGCCATTGCGCCCAATTAAGCCGACGCGCTCACCCGATTCGAGTGAAAAAGCAGTATTTGCGAGGAGGTCTACGTGGCCGAAAGCCAGTTTTGCATCAGTAAGTACGATTAAAGCCATGGCGACATTATCGTCACTTCCGAAAAACAGGTGATATTTCTGAAATTATCTAAAAAAGTAGGCTACTTTGATAAGTAATCTAGCGCAAGCGCTTCAGCTACTTTAATCCCATCAACCCCGGCTGAGAGTATTCCGCCAGCATAACCAGCACCCTCACCCGCAGGATAGAGCCCTTTGATATTGAGACTTTGAAAATTGAGACCGCGGGTAATACGAAGAGGTGAAGAGGTTCTAGTCTCTACACCTGTTAAAACAGCATCTTTCATAGAAAAGCCTTTTATTTGCTTTTCAAATGCGGGTAGTGCTTCGCGGATTGCTTCAATTGCATAGGCAGGCAAACTGTCTGCTAAGTCAGTCAAATGAACGCCTGGCTTATACGATGGGATCACGCTTCCGAATTGCGTTGAGGCTTTACCTTCGAGAAAATCTCCCACTAACTGCCCTGGAGCCTCATATGTTCCCCCACCCAACTCAAAGGCCTTAGATTCAATCGCACGTTGGAACTCGATTCCAGCAAGTGGGCCGCCAGGATAATCATCTGGAGTAATCCCCACTACGATGCCGGCATTAGCATTGCGTTCATTGCGTGAGTATTGACTCATGCCATTGGTTACTACGCGATTAGGCTCTGAGCTTGCTGCTACTACTGTGCCGCCAGGGCACATACAAAAGCTATAGACCGAGCGGCCATTTTTCGCATGATGTATTAATTTGTAATCAGCAGCGCCAATCAACTCATTACCAGCATGTGGACCTAAACGCGCCTTATCAATCAGCGACTGAGGGTGCTCAATACGAAAGCCTATTGAGAATGGCTTCGCTTCCATAAATACACCGGCTTTATGCAAAGCCTGAAAGGTGTCGCGCGCACTGTGACCAAGAGCAAGTACTACATGATTTGCGGGAAGATCTTCTTGGCCTTCAATTTTGACACCAGTGATTTGCTCGTGTTGGATGTCAAAACCAATCACTTTTTGGGAGAAACGAATCTCACCACCAAGATCAATAATTTCTTGGCGCATTTTTTCTACTACACCTACCAAGCGGAAGGTGCCAATATGCGGCTTAGCGACGTATAGGATTTCTGCTGGCGCACCTGCCTTTACAAACTCGTTAATAACTTTGCGGCCATAAAACTTTGGATCTTTGATCTGGCTCCATAACTTACCATCTGAAAAAGTGCCAGCACCACCCTCTCCAAATTGAACATTGGATTCTGGGTTTAGGACATTCTTGCGCCATAAACCCCAAGTATCTTGAGTGCGCTCTCGCACCTTCTTGCCACGCTCCAACACAATTGGCTTAAATCCCATTTGTGCCAAGACTAGTGCAGCGAATATTCCGCAGGGGCCAAAACCAATGACTACCGGGCGCAATGATTTCCCAGTGGTAATTGAGTCAGGTGCCTTGGCTTTAAAGTGGTAACTCGTATCTGGTGATAGTCTGATGTGAATATCGCCATCAAACTTTTTAAGAATGGCTTCTTCATCCTTAACGGAGAGATCCACTGTGTAGATAAACGAAAGTGTCGCATTCTTTCTAGCATCGTAGCTACGCTTAAAGATTTCAAAGCTGATTAAGTCTTTAGTAGATAGATTGAGGCGCTTAAGAATAGCTTCTTCCACAGCTTCTGGAGCATGGTTGACGGGCAGACGGAGTTCAGTAATACGAATCATGAGGCTCTACAATACACAGTATTGAGACTTACTCTGCTTTTGCCCCTGAGCTTCTTACTACATTTGCCATGCGATCGAAATCTTTGACAAGCAGTTGATTGAATTCAATAGGTGTGAGACTCCCAATTTCTATTCCCTGACGGCGCATACGATCAACGATGTCTGGCTGCTTTAGTAATTTAGCCATTTCAGTGGAAAATTTATTGAGTATTTCTTTTGGAGTTCCGGCTGGAGCCAATAAGCCAAACCAACTATCGAATACATAACCCTTGACAGTATTTCCAATGGGCGGAATCCCAGGAACAAATGGTGAAGGCTTCTCGGACGATACCCCCAAGAAACGAATCCGACTATCAGCGGCAAATGGAAGTGCGGCGACATTCGCAGCGATCACGGCCTGAGCCCGATTAGCTAGCAATTCAGTAATAGCATCCCCCGTACCTTTGGTAGGTATATGTACTAAATCAATCCCAGCCATACTATCGAAATAGGCCATAGACAAATGAGAGGCGCTGCCATTCCCAGCGCTAGCGTAATTGAATTCACCAGGTTTGGTCTTCGCTAAGGTAATAAACTCGGCGACAGTCTTCGCTGGAAATTCAGTATTCGTCATCAAGATATAACTACTAGTACCAATATAGGCTGCTGCTGTGAAATCTTTGATCGGATCAAAACTGAGTTTAGGAAATAAAGTGCCATTGATATTATGACTAGCTGCAGCCATCACTAGAGTGTAGCCATCGGGGGCAGATTTAGAAACAATCCCAGTGCCAACTGTGCCACCAGCTCCGGCCTTATTTTCAACCAGAACTGATTGACCAAGTGCTTGGCCTAATTCATTGGAGAACGATCTAGCCAAGGCATCTTGAACACTGCCTGGAGAAAATGGCACTATGATTTTTATCGGCTTACTAGGCCAAACTTCTGCTGCTAAGAATGGATTTCCAAAACCAATAAAAATAAGTCCGACGACTAAGTGCAAGAAATAGCGGATTTTTCGAGCAGGCCAAGTATTCATAGATATTCCGTTTGAAAGGTCTAATGCCTAAAATGATACTAGGGATATGAATAGCCCACATTAAGGGCGATAATGCTGCATGGCTCTACGCGCAACTATCCACAAAGCTGACCTTCACGTCGCAGACTCTGACCGCCACTATTACGGCAGTCACTCCCTCACCATTGCCAGGCACCCCTCTGAAACCGATGAGCGGATGATGGTCAGAATCATCGCCTTTGCTTTACAAGCAAATGAGGATTTGGCCTTTACCAAGGGCTTAAGTGATACCGATGAACCCGATCTTTGGATTAAAGACCTCACCGACGCCATCAAACTCTGGATTGAAATTGGTCAGCCAGACGAGCGTCGTATTCTGAAAGCTTGCGGTAGATCAGATCAAGTCATCGTGTATTGCTATGGTGGGCACACCAGTAAAATCTGGTGGGATGCTATTGCCAATAAACTCACGCGTGCTCGCAATCTTCAAATCATTTCTATTCCAGCTGCACAAGCAAATGAATTAAATCAATTAGTTGAGCGCAGCATGGTCATTCATATCAATATTCAAGATGGTGAAGCTTATGTCTCTTCAGACCATGGGCAAGTGACTATCACGCCTGAAGTTTGGCGTAGCAATCAAGACTAAGTTATTTCTTAAAGATGAAATCTGTTGTCTTTGATACCAATGTTTTGCTAGACCTATTTGTCTTTAATGACTTTAGAGCACTTCATTTAAAGCAGGTCTTGCTTGAGCAGAAAATCGATGCACTTGCTAGCCCAAAGACTCTAGAAGAGTTTGCAGATGTGATTTCTCGCCCTCTGTTTTCTTTAGAGATGGCAGATCAAGAGAAGATCTTGCAGCAATGGGAATCACTAGCGCGCATCTTGGATGATCAAAATCTGTTAGCCTCCCCTTGGCGCTGCCAGGACCAGGATGATCAAGTCTTTTTAGACCTTGCCTACACAGTCAGACCTTGCATCCTCATTAGCAAAGATCTTGAAGTATTAAAGTTTGCCACTCAGGCTGCAAAAGAAAATGTTCTCATTTCTGCCAACTACCAAGCTTTAGATCTCTAAAGACTGAGCAGCCTGAGCTGCAATTTCAAATGATCTTAAGCGTGCGTGGTGATCAAAGATTTGACCGGTAACGATGATTTCATCTGCCCCAGTGGCATCTAGCCAATGACGCATTCCTTTTTTAACTGTTTCTAGTGAGCCTACCGCGGAGACCTGTAAGGTATGGGCTGCTGCTGCCTTTTCATGCGGCTCACAAAATTCATTGAGATCGGCTATTGGTGGCGGCAACTGACCACGAGTATTGCGCCGCATCCGCACAACATTTTGCTGTAAGCTCGTAAATAAGTGAGCAGCCTCTTCATCTGTATCAGCAGCCACAACATTCATCAAAAAAGCACAATAGGGTTTATCTAATTTATCTGAGGGCTTAAAGAGCTCACGGTAAACCTTCATTGCCTCCAGCAACTGCTCAGGTGCAAAGTGTGAGGCAAATGCGTAAGGCAAGCCAAAATGTGCCGCTAGCTGAGCGCCATAAAGACTAGATCCTAGAATCCAAATTGGCACCTCTGTGTTGGCACCCGGGATTGCCTTAACGGATTGCCCATCTTGAAGCGGGCCTAAATAATGTTGCAGCTCACGAACATCTTGTGGAAACCGATCATCACTCCCGAGTAAATCTCGACGTAAGGCTCTTGCTGTCATTTGGTCAGTGCCAGGCGCTCTACCCAGTCCCAAGTCAATTCGTCCCGGGTAAAGAGACTCTAAAGTGCCAAACTGCTCAGCAATCACTAAGGGGGCATGGTTAGGTAGCATCACCCCGCCAGATCCAACTCGGATGTGAGTTGTTCCTGCCGCCAAATATCCTATCAATACCGCTGTTGCAGAGCTCGCATTCCCTGTCATGTTGTGGTGTTCAGCCACCCAATAACGGGTGTAACCCCATTTTTCAGCATGTTGGGCAATATCCAAAGAATTACGTAAGGCATCGGCTGCAGTAAAACCAGCAGGAATGGGAGATATATCTAGAATGGAGTATGGGATGGGATTGGCCATCACAAGATCATACTGAGAAAGTACATTGTTGACATGACTAAGCCCAAAATGGCGGCGCCTGATACAGGGCTCTTTAAGCCTGGTAGCAGACTAAGACACAAAAAGACTGGCGGGTTCTATAAAGTAGTCCTGCTCGCTAATATTGAAGCCTCTCTTGATCCGGCCTACGTTTATGAATCGATGCAATCGCATGATTTTTGGATTAGGCCAAAAGCAGAAATGGAAGATGGGCGTTTTGAGCTCGTCTCAGAATAAAAAAGGTATGTGAAATGAGTGATGACCGCATTACTAATCTAGAAATTAAATTAAGCTTTACTGAAGATCTCATCGAAAAACTCAATGAGACCATCTATAAGCAACAACAACAAATTGAATTTCTGTACCGTGAGCTCAAAGCCATTAAAGAGCAGGCTAGTAGCTCTGGCGGTGGTGGTGGCAGCCTCAAAGATGAAATCCCCCCTCACTACTAGATGACTGCTAAGATAGTCACGTAAGAACCATTCTCTATGTACTTCTCATTAGAAGAAAAGGAAGAAAATCATGGGTAACTTAACGCTATTTTTAGTTCAATGGGGTCTCACTTCTTTATCCCTCTGGGTAGCTAGCTATATATTTAGTGGCTTGCGCTTTGCGGATGGAGGCTCGCTGATCATTGCTGCCCTACTCTTAGGATTTGCCAATGCCATCGTTAAACCATTGCTCATTCTGTTCACGCTACCTTTAACAGTAATCACGATGGGCTTATTTTTGCTGGTCATAAACGCTTTAGTCTTAATGCTGGTATCAGCCGTTGTTAGTGGCTTTACGATTTCCAGCTTCTGGACTGCGCTCTTTGCGAGCATCTTTATTTCTTTATTCAGCCTCTTTATCAGTGGCCTGGTTTTCTAAAGACCAAATCAATTAGCTTGAGGGTAAATATCGGCCCAAGAGTGCATTGCTGTTTTGCAGGGCTGCCTCTTGGTGCTGATAGATTTGGCATTCTCAGCAGCGATACTCATTCCAGCAGTCAAAATTCCTAAACCAATTGAGACAGCGCTATTAACAACACCTTCCTTATTAATACCAGTCTTTGGATTTTGTAAGGTTCCCTCGAGCTGTACTAAGCTACCAAGATTAATCCCCGTAATGATTCCAGATCTCTGATGGGGGTCAATCTTTAAATTAATCGCTTCAGTATTGAGATTAAGTGTTCCTGATAAAGTAATGTCTAGCTTATCAGTCTCCACTCCAATTGAATCCTTGATGTTGACCATGCCATTACTCACCGGCAAATAGGCAACTGCACACTCTAAGATCGTTTGATTACTTTGCTGACGCATTGGATTTAAGGTATCCATGATGGTGACGGCTAAGTCACCAGCAGCATTCAATAGATCTGAGTCTATGCGGGCATTCCCCACAGTCATTTGTGCTGTGCCATTTGCAGCTCCCACTATCTGATGCAAACTTTTACCTTTGCCAGATAAATTGAAGGCAATTTGAGTATCTCCGCCACTCATCTTGGCGCTTGAATTGCTACTCGCGAGTACTTGTTCCAAAGTAAATCCTTTAGCAAGCGCCTTCATGGATACCGCAGGAGCATTGCTACCTACCTGCGCAAGAGAAATTTGCGCCTGGGCCTGCCCTTTACCTAACTCAAATTTCAGGTCATTGACATCAATCCTATCACCTTTAAACGCAATGCTGCCCTTCACATCTCTGATCAATGTCTTATTTGGCAAGCTCAGCTGAGTAATTTTGAGTGCAATCTTTCCATTAGCATTTGGTAGTAAATCAAATGGCAGAGGATCGTCGCTAAAAAAATATTGATTTTGACTATCTGCAGACTTAACAGCTGCTGTTGACTTTCCAGTTGAGGATACGAGAGATGCCGCCGCCAATGGAACCAAGTCAAACGATTTAGAATCCAGCTGAATATCAAATTGCGGCATTACCTTAGGTGCTTTATCGATCTTTCCTGAAATATCTAAGGAATTTCCATTGAGCGTCAGTATCAAATCTAGATTGGTCTTGACTGGACTTTGGTCCCAATCCATGAGGGTCTGGCGTAGCGAGCCTACCTTGCCCTTGAGGCCCACTTTGTAATTAGCGTATTGCAGATCAAGCAAGATAGTGGTTTTGCCGCCGCCGCCAGTTAATGAAAGCTTTGGTACCTCTATGAGCTTCACAGGGCCATTACCATCCCGATAGCTAATACGTGCATCTGAAATATGAATATTTTCGATCGCCACAAAAGTGCTGTCATCAGATGAAGCCTGAGGAGGCGTATCTTTTGCATTGGCCACACTTACTGGTGGCGATAAATTCCAATTACCTTGCCCTGACTTGTTGGTCTCCAAATGGGCATCTAGTCCAGCAAGATGAATACTACTAATTTCAACATTTCCTAGAAACAAAGGAAACAGTTTTACCTCGAGCTCAATATGCTTTAAAGCAAGCATTTGAGATTGACTTGCCCATGATGCATTGCTTAAGGTAACTTGCTCGGCTTTGACGCCAATGGAGGGAAAGAGATTGAGGCTTACTGGCCCTGCAATTTTGAGATCTCGTCCCGTGGCATCTTTCACTGCAGAGCTCAGTAATTGAGTCAATTGCGTTGGATTAATAGATGATGTGGCATACCAAGCCCCTAAGCCTCCCAGGGCTAAGACAGTAGCAAAGATGACTAGAATAATTTTGAAGGTTTTACTCATTTCGGATTCATTCTATATCGAGCTCAAAGGGATGGTGAGCCCTGCCTTGTCATGAGCAGGACAAACCCCATACACCCTATCTTAAAACTGTAGGGAACTTGCAGTAATATCTATAAGTACTTAAGCACATTAACACCAAAAGAAGGGTAATAAACCATGGCTACAAAGAAGTCTCCAGCAAAAAAGAAAGTAGCTACTAAGGTGGTAAAAAAGGCCCCTGTAAAGAAAGCTGTCAAAAAAGTTGCCGCCAAGAAGGTAGCAGCTAAAAAGCCGGCTAAAAAGGTAGTGAAAAAAGTGCTTGCCAAGAAACCAGCAACTAAAAAGCCAGCAGTGAAGAAGGTTGCTAAAAAAGCGATCAAGAAATCAGCGTCAAAATCAACTAAGGTAGATCAATATGGCCTTGAGAAAGATGATGAGTTTTATGGTCTTTACTTTGCTAAATCTACCAATAAAGGTTTGGTAGAAGTAAAACCTTGCACCTTCACTTTGATGTATTGGTGGAAAGGTTTGCTTGGCTATCCTGACATGATCGAGATTTCTAAAGGTAGTGATACTGCAATGCTGCAGTTTGAATCTACTTTTGGCGGTGGTGATTCTGGTGAAACAGAATTAACTGAACAAGACGTTCTTGATATTGACCATATTATTGAGGTAGATGAACAAGAAATGCTGATCTCGCTCTACTCCTATGTACCCATTCCAGTTCCAGATAAATTGATTGGTGCGCTAGGCTTAGCGATTCTGAACATCAATCCAGAAACTCGTTATGGCAGTCTTGAGTTGTGCACTACCGAAAACGAAGAAGGTGCAACAGAACACTTCTTACGCTATCGTGCGGCAACCTATTTACGGGGTATTAAATCCGGAAAAGTGGAAGCAATTGAAAGCATGGTAACGAATGGTTCCGAGTTCTTCGGGCTTGCTTTAGACGCCATGTGCGTCAATAAGTCGATTAAGAAATGGTTGCTCAGCTAGTTAGTAGAGCTTCATCGCAAATTATCGGCATAAGTAGATATAAGTCATAGGAAAACGGTCATTGACCGTTTTCCTACTTCCAGCAGCTACAGCATTCTGCTTTCCTAGCTTCTTGCATTCTGCCAGAGCCATTTCCTGAGTCTCACTCTCTTTAGCACCAGCTGGAGCATGGACCCCAATAGCACCATCCGATTGTTTATATACCCCAAACTCTCTATCTGGAGTTCCGCAGGCATATAAAGAAACTGCAAGAATGATTGGTAGGTAGGTAGTAATTTTCATTAGAAGCATTGATGATTGAGAATCATTTCATTCTATTCTAGAAATAATTCTGATGATGCCAAATAATATAAATATATCTTTTTAAGATGTCTGTTTAGCTATCTATTGGGCTATATAGCTGATAAATTGTGACGATGTTCAGTAAAACCCATGAATTAATGATTGGCAGTATTTTTGCTTTGCGCACTTGGTGCAAAGATCATCTCCCGACAGAAAATTCTCTGATTGCCTACGATTTAATTCTTGTCTTAGCTATTAATAACTATGCAAAAAATAATATCTCAATCAAAGAACTCTTTGCCTCAGTCCCTCACTCCTATACTGCTGTGCGTGGCCACTATCTCAGGTTTGTAAAGGATGGCTGGGTTGAGCACTATTTAGATGAGTCTGATAAGAGAATCAAATATATTCGTCCGACTGCTAAGCTTGTGAAAACAATGAATGATTACGCTGCCACGGCAAATAAAATCCTAATGAAGCATATTGATTAGTTTTTGGCGGAGAGGGAGGGATTCGAACCCTCGGTACCTTTGACAGTACGCCTGATTTCGAGTCAGGTACATTCGACCACTCTGCCACCTCTCCGAACCGAAGAGTAATTATAGCTTCGGGGCTGTTTTTGAACCGCTAACTTAGATTGGCTTGAGAATGCTTAAGCCACCCAAATAGGGTTGTAGTGCTTTTGGTATGGCAATGCTGCCATCCACCTGTTGCTTGTTCTCAATCAGAGCAACTAAGGTTCTACCCACTGCAAGACCTGAACCATTTAGGGTGTGAACCAATTCTGGTTTGCCTTGACCTGCTTTAAATCTAGCTTGCATACGTCTTGCTTGGAAGTCACCCATATTTGAGCAAGAGCTAATCTCGCGATAGGCTTTTTGAGATGGTACCCATACTTCTAAGTCGTAAGTCTTAGTACTACCAAAACCCATATCACCTGTGCAAAGCAGTACTTTTCTATACGGTAACTCAAGGAGCTCCAGAATACGTTCAGCATGACCAGTCAGCTCTTCAAGTGCTTGCATTGAATGCTCTGGCTTAGTGATTTGTACTAGCTCTACCTTGTCAAACTGATGTTGACGAATCATCCCACGCACATCCCGACCATAACTACCTGCTTCAGAACGAAAGCATGGGGTATGCGCAACGTATTTCAGTGGCAAGGTATCCGCGTTGAGTATCTCATCTCTCACTAAATTAGTAACTGGCACTTCTGCAGTTGGAATGAGATAGAAGTTCTCTGTTTTTGCTTCGCCATTACCGTCTTCCCCACCCATTTGCCGAGGAACTTTAAAGAGGTCTTCTTCAAACTTGGGAAGCTGCCCTGTGCCGCGCATGGAAGCGGCATTGACCATGTAAGGTGCGTACACCTCTTGATAGCCATGATTACTTGCGTGCGTATCAATCATGAATTGCGCAAGCGCGCGATGCAATCTAGCAATTGGACCCTTGAGTACTACAAAACGTGAGCCACTAATCTTAGCTGCTACTTCAAAGTCCAAACCTAATGGGCCACCAAGATCTACATGATCTTTAATCTCAAAATCAAAAATAGGTTCTGTACCCCAGCGTTTAATCTCTTGATTCTGCGTTTCATCTTTACCAGTGGGTACTGATTCATCTGGAAGATTGGGAATGCCCATTAAGAAATCAGATATCTCAGCTTGCAAGATTGCCAGCCTTGCTGAGCCAGATTCCATATCAGTATTGATCTGACTTGCTTCTGCCATTTCAGCAGAGGCATCTTCGCCCTTACCTTTTTTCATGCCAATGGCTTTTGCCAGTTGATTACGCTTGGCTTGCAATTCTTCGGTACGCGTTTGCAAAGATTTACGCTCAGACTCTAAAGAGCTGAATTTTTCAACATCGAGTTGAAATTTACGAGTAGCCAGACGCCCCTGCACTGCAGTGATATCTTTACGGAGTAATTGCGGATCAATCATATGTTGCTCTGGTTTGGTCTAGTTTGGCCTAGTTGAGTATTGAGGCTCTAGTTTAAGCGTAAGACCTCAGCACCGGCGGGCGGCGTAAAAGTAAAGCGGTTTGCTGGCAAATTCACGTTCAACTGGATCTTATCTAGGGTAACTAGCACCACACTTCCTAGGCCGTCAATCAATTCCAGGGCTTTTGGTAAGCCATTCGCCATCCCTACCGAGATCTTTGTGTAAGGGAGGTCATTAGCACTCTTTGCATTCGGATCTTTCTTGGGCGATAGAGCAACCCACTTCATGCCCAAACGCTCCTCACCTTCTACTAAATCAAAATGCTGATCTAAGGAGCTCTCACCAAACAAAATTGCTGCTGGTGAAGCAGCCAATGCTTGTCCAGCAGGGCGAATAGTGGCTTGATTTAAATCTTTATCCCACAAAATAAGTTGCTTGCCATCCGCAATCAACTTTTGCTCATATGGCTTTTGTGTATCCCAGACAAATCTTCCAGGACGCTGAAACACAAAGTGGCCTTGCGTCTGACGTACTACTTTCAAACCTTTATCTTGTGGCTCATTTGCTTTAGGTGCCCGTAACTGCTGCTGTACAAAATCACCTTCAGCGGTTTTGGAATTGCGCACGAACTGACGTAATTGATCGGCACCACTCTCAGTTTGGGAGGTCGCTGCGTTTGAAAACAGAATTACTATTGCGAGGAACGCTGCAGAAAAGAATCTTTGCAAAATTACTGCCTTATTCAGAAGAACGACGCAGGATCTCGCGATTGCCGCCATTCCCCATCTTTGAGACTAAGCCTGCTTTTTCCATATCTTCTAGTAAGCGTGCTGCACGGTTGTAACCAATGCGTAAATGACGCTGTACTAAAGAGATAGATGGGCGTTTATTTTCTAGAACGATGGCTACTGCTTGATCGTAGAGAGGATCTGCCTCACCACCACTATCGCCGGTTAGGGCATCCATATTAGATTCATCGGCACCCTCAAGCACACCATCGATGTAATTAGCTTCACCCTTCTCTTTAAGCCAATCTACTACACGATGTACTTCGTCATCAGATACAAATGCACCGTGCACGCGCACTGGCAAGCCAGTTCCTGGTGCCATATAGAGCATGTCACCCATACCAAGGAGTGCTTCCGCACCCTGCTGATCCAAAATCGTGCGGCTGTCGATCTTGCTACTTACCTGAAAGGAAATTCTAGTTGGTATGTTGGCTTTAATTAAGCCAGTAATGACATCTACGCTTGGGCGTTGCGTTGCCAATACCAGGTGAATACCTGCAGCACGTGCTTTTTGTGCAATCCGCGCAATTAACTCTTCAATCTTCTTACCAGAAACCATCATCAAGTCAGCCAGCTCATCGATGATGACCACAATGACCGGTGCTTTATAGATTGGCTCAGGATCATCCGGAGTTAAGCTAAATGGGTTGGTGAGCTTTTCACCTTTTTCTTCCGCTTCCAGAATTTTCTTATTAAAGCCAGCGAGGTTACGCACACCAAACTTACTCATCAGTTTGTAGCGGCGCTCCATCTCATTGACTGCCCAATTGAGGGCGTTGTAAGCCTGTTTCATATCCGTTACTACTGGGCACAAGAGATGCGGAATCTTGTCGTAGATTGCCATTTCCAGCATCTTTGGATCAATCATGATCAAGCGCACTTCATCAGGCTTAGCCTTAAAGAGCAATGACAAAATCATGGCATTAATACCAACTGACTTACCAGCACCGGTGGTACCAGCAACTAAGCAGTGCGGCATCTTTGCCAAGTCTGCCACCATTGGACTACCAGAGATATCTTTACCTAAAGCTAAAGTCAGTAATGAATGGTTATCGTTGTAAACCTGTGAGGTCAGAATCTCAGAGAGGTAAACAGATTGACGAGTGGGGTTCGGTAATTCCAAAGCCATACAGGTCTTACCGGGAATCGTTTCTACGACACGCATGCTTACAACACCAAGTGAGCGCGCAAGGTCGCGGGAGAGATTGACAATCTGACTACCCTTCACACCAATCGCTGGATCAATCTCATAACGCGTGACGACAGGGCCAGGATACGCAGCAATCACTGTTACTTGAACATTAAATTCAGCTAACTTGCGCTCGATCAAACGGGAAGTAAATTCCAAGACATCAGCAGAGATAGTTTCTTTTATTTCCGGTACTGAATCTAACAATGCTAGCGGTGGTAATTCAGAATCGGGGATATCAACGAATAACGGTTGTTGTTTCTCACGCTCAACTCGGGCACTCTTTGGAATTTCTATCGGAGCACGCACAATTTGCACAGGCGCTGCAACTTCCACGCGGCCGCGGAATTCTTCTACAAACTCTTCACGCTCTTCCGCAGCTGCCTCACCTAGCTTGCGATCTTCTTCGCTATCACGACGTTCCCGAATACGGTGATAAGTCACTTCCAGGAAGCGCCCTACTTTCTCGGCAATATCCAACCAAGAGAAATGTAAGAACAGAGATAAGCCAGCACATAAGCCAAATAGGAGCACCAAAGTTGCACCCGTAAAGCCCAGCGACATTTGTAGAGGATCGCCAATCAACTCACCCAAGATCCCACCAGGCGGTCTTGGAAGCTGCCAGGACAAGGAATGCATTCGAATCGACTCAAGGCCCATGCTGCACGATAAGGTCAGCCCAAAGCCCAACCAGCGCACCAAGAGGGATTCTGGTTTGGCATCAGGATCAGGCGGAAGTGGAATACTCCAGAGCTCACGCCAACCATTGAGGACACGGCGGCCAAAGAGAGCTACCCACCAGAAGGCAGAGATCCCGAAGATATAGAGCATCAGATCAGCCATATAGGCCCCAAAACGGCCACCCAGGTTCCTTG
>Ga0304729_1000528_pt1 | contig 28134 bp, 22 predicted proteins | sample C_131016_MF_Meta_FD_190475 | JGI IMG/M metagenome (GOLD analysis project Ga0304729, IMG submission 190475) | Freshwater microbial communities from Lake Croche, Canada to study carbon cycling - C_131016_MF_MetaG (v2) (version 2) | ecosystem: Environmental > Aquatic > Freshwater > Lake | place... | reverse complement strand
TATGTAGTTCGAGTCCCTCACAACCCACTTGGAGGTGGAACTCTATTGAAGAGAAATGCTCAGCTAGATGCGCTTCGCGCCTTAAGCTTCCTCCTGGTACTTATAGCCCACTTAGGTTTTCAACATATTGTCCCTGGTGGTTTAGGGGTGACTATTTTTTTCGGAATTAGTGGTTACATAATTACCGCATTAATTCTAAAGGAGCACCAAGACTTTGGAAATGTTGACTTGCGGCTCTTCTATATAAGGCGATTTTGGAAAATCGCACCACCGCTTTTTTTCTTGGTAGTGATTCCGAGTTTGATTACTTGGAAGTTTTACTCTATTTCACTACAAAAATTTCTATCACAATTATTCTTTTTTTTCAACTGGAATCAAATTTATCACGCACCAGGAAAAATCTTTCCTCCTTCAGGCTTAGTATGGAGCCTGTCAATAGAAGAGCAATATTACATCGGGATAGCATTTTTAGTTATGCTGCTTCAAATTGTGACACTCAGGCAAAATTTGTTTCGGCAATATTTAGCTTTCCTAATGTGCACTATTTGGCTACTTTCAACCTTATCAAGAGTGCTTATCGCGATTCAAGATCATCCTAATTTCGCATATGGTGACACGGGAAATTTACCACGTATATACATCGGAACTGATACCAGAATTAGCTCAATAGCATGTGGAGCGCTTGTAGCCATTTTAGCGAGTAACGAACATAAAAGAAGTAAATTAATTAAATTCTTAACCAAACAATCTAGATTAGCACTCACGACGGCTATATTATTTTTTCTAACTTCAGTGTTGATTAGAGATCAATTTTTTAGAGATACATTTAGGTACTCAATTCAAGAAATAGCTATAGTTTTGATCTTAATAACTGGCCCAGTTCTGAATTCTTGGCCCAAGTCGCTTCAGTTTTTTTCTAGCAGCCTAATTGTGCAAAATATAGGAAGGTCAAGTTATTCCTTATATCTATCCCATGCGGTAGTGCTGCTAGCAATTAACACTATATTCAGTTCTATTGCATCACAAATAAATATGTATATCTGGAGAGCATTGTGTGCAACAATTTGTATTTTGATGGGTTTTGCTGCACATAGATGCTTTGATTCGCCTTTTGAATCAAAACGTATCTCTGCTCGAAGAGTCAAATAATCATTTCCAAACTCTCAGAAATCAAAACCCAACAGTCATCGAATGCATACTTTTTTGAAAAACAAAAACAAGAAGGGACTTAACTCCTTTTAAGACGCTTGATAAAAATTAAATGTTTTTGTCAATTTTGGAGTCGCATCTTTCGCCAAGTACTTAAATATAATTCGATTTATCTCAACTATATATTAAATTTCTTGCTCATGAAATTTATCGCGTATTTGTTCGCAAAATTTACAAGTCGAATCCGAGTCCTAGGAGTCCAAACCTAAGTAGACAATACTTTTAAGTCCACCACTAAAAGTGGATTTTATTTACAAAATTTTATGCAATTCTTTCACTAAAAATTTAGTTCTTACATAATATTCTTGCTAGACTCTTAAGGTATCCAACTTATTCCCTTGAAAAGATATTTTGAGATTCTGCCAAACTTATTTTTTACTATTGCGTATCATAAATTATCACTTTTTTGGAAGCACAGACTTTTAAAAAAGAAATGGTATCTTCACTTTATAAGTCTAGGTAAGTTTGTTAGATTTGGAATACTCTAATCAAATTTAAATGACTTTAAAGAAAAGAACTCTTTTAAACATTCCTTTGGAGTGTTCAGATTTATACTTTATTTTTTTTAACAGAAGTAAGCCCTTTAACTCATCTGCAAATTCTGAATTTAAGATATCTAAAGTTCTATATCCTCCGCTTACTATGTCCAAATTGTTATCAAATTTTCTGACCATATAGATTGGATTATTTAAATGCGTTAATCTTGATAATCTAGTTCTTAATTGAACATAATGACGAAACCTCCAAACTAAATTTGGATCACGAATATCATCGCAGAAAATTAAATACTCAAAACTAGATTTCTGCTTTAATAATGCCTTAATATCTTGATTAGATAAGTGTTGGAGCACATCTTTGCACAATAGCAATTCTGCATTTGGAAGATTTTCACCAATTGAGACCTTTACAAATTTTCTGTTTGAATTTCCGTACTTTTTATTATTAAAATCAGAGATTCCGTCGGCGACATCCACTCCAATATAACTAGTATTGTCGAATTGATAATCGCGCCACATTTCCCAGTCGCCGTGTCCAACATCTAAAACAGAACGAATATTCAATCGCGAAATCGTGCTGCAAACAAAATTCACATAAGTTATAGCATTATCGGGATTTGAACCGGCTCCCGATAATGGAGACCCTGGTGCTCCTGACCCCCATAATTTATCTTTATAAATTCTATCAAATTCTCTTTCTCCACTGTAGCTCATTTGCTCTCCTCCAAAATTGATACATTTTCGTAATCCCAATAATGTCTGCGAGTGAAGTGCCTGACCTCCGCGCCAGGAAGCTGAAAAATTCCAGTCAAGTTGAAATCTATACCAGACTGGCATGTGTTTTGAGCTAGCTCAGAATTAATCGCGGAATGGACTGCTTTCGTAAATGCCCGAGGTCCAGTGAAATCCCAAACCGCCCTTTTAGGATCCTTGAATCGAATGCCAGCAAACTTTGAAGAATTTTCCACTATTGATTCAATAATTGTTCTTAGAAAAGGGTGCTCCTTCACAAAACCAAATCCCCACTGACCTATGAGGTTTTGAGGGTACAAAAGCAAACTTTTAACATCAGGTTCCATTTCGAAGTCATGCAAGTTTTTCTCAAATGCAATAATTGAATTAGAATTTATGTTGTGCAGGCTCCTTAGAGGAGTTTCACAACCTTTGCTAATGTCAAAGTAATACCCACCTCTCTCAAAAAGAATACAGTATCGAAAAATATCTGCCTTTATTACTCCGAATCGCGCACGGTTGTAAACGTCATAAATAGGGTGGTTCTTCCAAAAGGTTTCCATGTATTCATCAAGTTGATTTCCATCATAAAGAAACCACGAAATTTCTGGATTCAATTGGCGAAACCTTTCAATTGCAGCAACGTGACTCTTTCCAAATCTCTTAGTTTCCCAAGTTTGATAACAATTGCCGGGAATCAAATATCCTTGAGAGCTTTCTACCGTTAGATCACTCAAACTTTGCAAGGGATACTCCTTACCTTCAAATCTAACGACAATGTATAATTTCAAATTTATAATCTTCATTTTAAAATTATGAAGGACTGTCACTATTTCCTCCAATCATTTGATCTGGTAAAATCCGTGAATTAGATCTCTAACGGATTTAGTACGGCTTTGGGCGATATCAACTTTCTATTAGTTTATAACAATTTCATCTGCAGTAAGGTCGACATCCCCATAACTAAGTGAATTTGGTATCCAAGTTCAAACGCATATTTAACCGCTGGCGTCTCAAGAACGTTCGATAATGGTGGATCGGCTTCCAGTAATAGCCATTTGGGTCCGGTCCCCGGAGTTAAAAAAGCGCTTTGTAGAACGTTTAGGTCGGCACCTTCAGCGTCTATACAAAGCAGATCTGGGAATCCGCCGTCAAAATACTTGTCGAAGATGGCTCGCAACGAGATGCCAGGAACTCTAATTTCTTGTGTTACTTGCGCAGGTGTTTTAAGAAATCTCGCTTTCCATTCCTGGTTGACTGTCGACATAGCTGGCTCATCAAAAATAGTCAGTGTGTATTCTGATTCAGTTCCAACACATGCCCACAGATTTACATCCTTTGGCCTTTGTTTATCAAAAGTTTTCAAAAGTGCAGGGTTGGCGTCAATGTTTATGCCGGACCAACCTAGGCTAGATAATTTCCTCGTAACTGAAAATCTACTTGGGTGATGTGCTCCCACATCTATATATGATCCGAACTTGATGTCCCGTAGCGAGGACTCCAAACCGATATCTTCACCGCTCTGGCTCCAACTAGCTTTAAAGGAGTGGTCAAATTTAGTTACTTCAAATGTGGTTATAAATACAGGCCACGTTTGTGGTCTAGAAATTCCCGCAAATGTTTTAATTACTCTTAAGAACTTTCCCATCATCCGACCCCATTAAGACTTATCAAATTGGATTGCTCGTCATCAGCCTTATTTCAAGTATACAACTGAATAATAAATGATAGGCGGCGGGATCTACATCAATTTGCCACTTTAACTGCCGGTGTTTCAATAATATTGGATAATGGTGGATCTGCTTCTAGCAATCACCATTCGCGCTCAGTACAAGTTAAAAATCAAGTAATATAACTTGAAAATGTGGGTCAAAGGGACTCCATCTTATGTCTTCATTAATTTAATTTGCTGGTCAAATTCGTACACTATTTTTCTTACATCTTCAAGTGAACCCACTGCTTCAATAATTCCATGGTTTACATAGATTAGGCAATCTGCCTTTCGAATAGTTGAGAGTCTATGTGCAATCGTTATTACGGTCAACCCTTCTTGTCCCAGAATCGCATCAGAAACCAGATCCTCTGTTTGCCCGTCAAGCGCACTTGTTGCCTCGTCGAGAAATAATAACTTTGGTTTTGTATAAAGTGCTCTAGCAATTCCCAATCGTTGCCTTTGACCCCCGCTTAATTTAGTGCCCCTGTCACCTACATTTGTATCGATCCCTAAAGGTAGATCCCGTACAAAATCAGATAGTTGCGCAATCTCGATAGCGTCAGATATCAGTTCAGATTTAACCATGTTTGGTGGATATCCAACTGATACATTTTCTGAGATACTTGCACTTATTGTGGCGATATTTTGCGGTAAGTAAGCCATTGCGCCTGGCCAAGTTTGTATTGCGATGTTCGGACTTACTCCAGATATTTCGACCGTCCCTTGATCCGGCGTGATGATGCCTAATATTACGTCGATAAGCGTCGTTTTTCCAGCGCCAGATGGACCTACGACCGCATATACCTTGTTGGGCTCTAAATCCAGTGAAATATTGTTTAACGCGAAATTATTGCTTCCAGGATATTTGAAACTAACGTTTCGTACTGATATTTTGGCTTCAAAATCTTTATGCTCAAGATCTATCGAATCTGATACTGGGCCTATAGGAACAACGAGTTTCAACTCATCTATGAGCTCAAACACTTGGACTGCGATCCCAGACGATCCTTTTAAGATAAGAGCGTTTTGCTGCAAGCGCATTACGGAAGGAGCAATTCTTGAAGATGCGCCTAAAAATAGTCCTAGTGCAGTAATTGCTGTTGCCTTGTCTACAGTAGAAAATTGTACTGCTGCAAAAATAAGAATCCCTAAGGTTACTGCAGTTTCAAAAACATATTTACTCACATTTGGAAGGTAACTTCTAATGGCTAATGATTTTGCCAATGCAATTCTAGAAGTTCTAACTTGTTCCGCATAATAATAACGCCGATTCTTGACGTAAGTTTCTCTAAAAGACTCTAAAACTTCATAAATTTCTTGATTACTACTTACCTGTTGTGCTGCTAACAGCTTTCCATTAAGAAAGGCCCGACGCTTCAAGATTGCAAATAGAATTACTCCTACTAAGCCAAAAGCTGAAAGTGTGGACAACGCTATAAATGGATTCACGATGTAAAGCATCGAAATCATCAGGGTTATCAACATAAAATCTCCGAGCATTATCACCAAAACTGCAGCTACTTCAATAAATACCGTAGTGACTCCTTGGGTTAAAAGCCACAAGGACTCTTGCATTGATCGAGCTTGAAGTTGAAGAAGTGATGTCGAGAGTAATTTAAGTACTAGATGGCCAGATGCTTCCGCACTAATTCGGCTCATGAATACATTTATTTTTCGTAAAAGAGCCAACACAGCGAACATTTTTACAACAAGAATAAAGCTAACAAGAATTCCGAGAAAAACCAACTGTGTGTTTAAGGACTGATCTGAGATTCTAAGTCGTGAAAGAATTTGTGAAATAAAAGATCCGAGACCCACTGGATTGTCACCGATGGTAGCAATTTTGATAATGATTCCTATTAAACCAACGCAAATCACATCAAGCAGGCTCAGCATAAAATTAACAGCGACAAATACTAACAACTTATTTCGATCACCATTAGATAAAATCGTGAAAACACGAAACGGTACTACAGACCGCAATCTACTCATTGTGAAAGAAAACATATTAAAACTTCCAATCAACAATTGTTAACAGTAAGTGGGAACACAGTTTTCACTTAAATTTCTAACTTGTATTGTATAATCTTACCATGCTAACGCAAAACAAATTATATTTCAGGTTGTTAAGGCAATTGATAGGAGTTTTCATTGCTATCTTTTAGAAATTCCACACAGAACTTAGAGGTAAAATCTGAAAATTTATCTAAAATTACTTTTGTATTTGTTTTCAACTCCTTTATACTCAAATGAGTATTACGGAGTAAAGAAATTAAGCCAATTTACTTCAAATAACTTGAGAGTTCTTGCAAAGGTTGTGCATTTATAGTTAGATGCAATAGTGAAGATACTCATTTGTGGACCATTCGAGCCAAGCCAAGTTTTCTCTGAATTGGTTGAAAAGAAATTTCCTACAGGGTTCGGAGGAGTACCCGTAAATCTCTTGGTTTCAGAATTGGCTTCCATGGGTCATGAAGTAACTATTGTGGGAACAAGTTCCAACATAGAAGAGCTCTGGACGTTTAAAAGTGGCAATGTCCATGCAATTTTGGTGCCATCACGAACAAGGGTGAGAACTTTAGCTCTAACCCAATTTTATAAAGAGATTGAATTCCTAGTTAAAGTAATGTCAAATATTGACTTCGATGTTTTGCATGCTCACTGGACGTATGAATTTGCGATTGCGGCACTAAAAGTAGATAGGAACGCTGTTATAACTGCTCACGACGCGCCTTTAACAATATTTCGCTGGTTTAGAGATCCCTACAGATTTATGCGCCTATTAATGGCGATTCGAGTACGTATTCTTTCCAGAAATATGTCGTGCGTGAGCCCATATTTGTCAAAGAAATGGAAGACTGAAATGTTTTGGCGAAAAGAAATCTCAGTGATTCCAAACATTTGTCCCTTTCCTCCACTTGAAGGAAGTCGTCATTTCTCAAATTCTGCAAGAATTATCACTATTGGAGATTCGACAAAGCGTAAGAATGTTAAGAATTTAATTCTCGCAATGCGTGAGATTAGAAAAACGATTCCCTCGGCTACATTAGACATCTTTGGGTATGGATTAGGTGAAGAAAGCGACATTGCTCTTTGGTCTAAAGAGAATTCAATCGACGCAGGATTAAATTGGCATGGATTTGCTCCTCGAAAAGAAATTCAAAACACACTTGACCAATCAGATTTGATAATCCACCCTAGTTTGGAAGAAGCGCAACCTATGGTGCCCCTTGAGGCAATGAGCCGAGGAATCCCCATAATTGGCGGATTAGGCGCTGGTGGAGTTCCTTGGACGCTAAATTCTGCTGGGGCACTTGTCAATGTAAGAAAACCATCAGAGATTGCTAAGAAGGCGATAGAAGTTCTAACAAGTCCCGAATTGAGCCAAAGGATGAGTGCTAAAGGCCTTGATCTTATTAGAAATAAATATTCACCAAGAACTGTAACCCAAATGTACTTGAATCTATACGCTCAAGTAATACGATCCAAAAAAGATTAGCGCCAACTTTCGAAATATGATGTTGCTAGGTTTTTAAGGGGAGCGATGGCATTAGCAATTCACATAATGAATGAATTAAAACCAAGCGGCATGGAAAAAATGTTTGAGTCATCTTTTGATTGTTGGCAGAAGCGTGGTTGGGAAATCATCATTGTTGGTTCGGGATCACAACACCCATTCGCGCAATCACTTCGAAATGTTGGGTATAGAGTCATTTTAATACCCAAGCTCAAATCTGTAAGCGGAATTATCCAACTCATTAGCGTTCTTCGACGGAATAAATCAGAGATTGTTCATAATCACTCTGAGTCAATGCATGGTTTTATTTCTGTAATTTCTTGGCTTTTCTCTCAAAAATCACCAATTGTTAGAACAATTCACAATTGTTTCCAATTTAATGGCATCGCGAAACAAACGAGAAAGATTCAACATTTTATGGAGACGCGTGTCGGTGTTGCTCGAGTAAGCCCGAGTGCAGACGTACAGTTGAATGAGAGAAATAATTGGAAGGTTTATTCAGATGTCATCGAAAACTGGATTGATATAGAGGGAATAAAAGCATTAGATTTAAAAAATGATAAAATGAATAAAAATGACCATCTTCTAATATCAATTGTTGGAAACTGCAGCATCATAAAAGATCATTCGTTTGCTTTAGAAGTGATTTCTAATTTCAAAGAAATTGAAGTTTTTCATATCGGACAACAATCTCAAATTACAAATGAAGAACTTTCTATATTGAGTATTCTGAACGACGAAGCGAAGTTACTATGGAACGGTCCTTCTGATCGTGTTCTTGAAATTTTTTCATACTCTGACGTTCATATACTTTCATCGCTTCATGAAGGGTTCGGGCTAGTCGTGGCAGAGTCTGTGGTATTGGGTATTGATACATGGATTCGTGATGTACCGGGCGTGCAATGGGCGCGAGGTTTACCAGGAGTGCAATTTTTTGAAACCCAGTCTGATCTTCGCCGCTTGATATCTGAAAAAATTGAAACTAATTTTGTTGTATCTAGAAATTCGCATATTAGAACTGAGGAAGCCGAAAGATTTAGTCCTGCTCGCGGAGTTCGACAATATGCCGATCTATATTATTCCCTGATTGCAAAGCGACATAGAAAATAAATAATACAAATATAAAATTTAGTGCAAGTCAATCTTTCTAAGTAGAGATTCAAAACGCAAGACCCATGCGTTTTCGCTATAAAAATTTAGATAGGTGCGGTGAGAGTTTATCGAAGCCTCGCGATAATTTTGTAGAACACTTTCACAAGCTTTTAATAAATAATCTGATTCGTACTTTTCTAAATGGACTCCCTCTATTGCAATCTCATCTTCGAACGGTGTAAAGTTATTTCCGGTATAGATTATCGGAAGTCCTGCTCTGTGAAATTCCAAAACTGTAAGCGGGGCAATTTCTATCCAAAGGCTAGAATGTATCGCTCCTAAGTATTTGGGCAAAAGTTGTTCTAGCTCGCTACCTAGCACCAACCCCTTGAGAGTAATATTTGATTTTTCTTTTATAAATTCCTGAATCCTCGGGAGTTCGGGACCATCTCCGAAAATATCTAACTGTAATTCGCTTGGCCATTTTTTTACTAATTTTAAAATACCTTTTTCGACCGAGAGTCGCCCGACCGCAACCCATTTTCCATTTTTTAATGTTGGACTAAATTCAAGATCTAATTGACTATTCATGGGTACGAAATTTGGTAAAGTAAAAAAGTTTGTGTTATGTACAAATTGTTTTTTAAAATACGGGACCGTCGCATTGGATAGGAAAACTACTCCATCAACGGTATCGAAAATATTTCTTTTAGTAACCTGAAATAGTTTTGATACGTACCACGGGACAGTATATAAAAAAGATTTACGATAGCAGCGATGAATCAATGAATTTATTGGGCTACCAACTATGCATTTTTCACAATGATTTCCGTTTCTAAGAAGATTCCCAGAAGCGCATAGATGGCGAAAGTTATGAATTATGATCAAAACTTTTGTATTCTTTTTTGTCTTTTTTAATCTTCTGATCCAACTTGATCCATAATTTGGAAATAGATTGTGAATCAAAACTATATCTGGATTAAATGTGAGTAAATTGTAATAGGGCGATTTTCCGATTCCAAGGGAAACTCGAATCATTGACCTAATCTTGTAGAACGGTTTCAAGGAAAGTTCATCAGTCTCCGCTTTAAGCAACAGAACTTCATGCCCATGAGAGCGAAGTGCATCTGCTTGGGATTCGACTACAAAATTTTCTCCACTGGGCAAAGTACGCGAATATGCACTATGGACGAGAGCAATTTTCATTTATTCTCCAGGTTAATTCAGAATGAATACCAAATAAGAGTTGGAATGTAACAGAAATCGCAAGGAAAAAATATGCTCTTACCCTCGTCGTATTGGGCTTTATTAGGTACAAAATTAAAATGTCCAAGCAAAGTGTCTACTGGTTTATAAACCAAAGTCAGGTACCATAGCATAGTGAATTTCTTTAAATGCAGCAACGAGTTACCAACTTGATAGCATGCTTTAAGACAACGGCTAGCCTGTTAAGGGTTTCTCATTGGGTAAAAAGCACAGCCTTGTTCGTTCCCATATTCTACTTCGCAAACAACTTACCAAAAGTGTCCAGTTTAATCTGCGCCTTCGTAGCTTTTTCACTTGCTTCTAGCTCTGGTTACATCGTCAATGACTATAAAGACCGACTTTCAGATGCAAAGCATCCAGTTAAAAGGAAACGAATAATTGCGACAGGGAGCCTAAGTTTATTTCGTCTAAAAGTTTTTTTTCTAATCTCCTTTATTTCTAGTCTTGCCCTTAGTTTTAGTATCGGAGAAGAGTTCTTTAAGATCGTATGTGGGTATTCGATTCTGAGTTTTTCTTACTCATTTTTCCTAAAAAAGCGCAGCGCATCCCGATTATTTATTCTTCCGTTTTTTTTCATCCTAAGACTTTTTGCTGGAGCAGCTTTAATTTCGAATCAGGTAACAAGTTGGTTTTTTGTTTTAGCCTATCTGGTGCTAGCGGGTCTTGCCTTCCTAAAGAGTAAAATTGACGCTATTGACTTCACTTTAACTTCTCTAGAATGGCAGCGCTACCAAAGTTGGAGCCTTGTTACTGTGTTTGAATTAACATCTTATGTCACACTCATATTCGCAGTCTCTGTGCCTTTTTATAGAGATCTCGCTTCAAATGAAATTCTCAGAAACCCAGAATTAATATTTGTAAGTGTCTTGCAAGTTCTCATAATTTATTTTTTAATAGATTATTACGCTGTCCGCAAACGGAGTTCTTTGGAACCAATAATTTTCTGTTTGACTAATCCGGTTATTGTATTTTTGCTATTTGTCGCACTCATAACATCCTGGAAAACACGATTTTGATTCCATTTTTTTTGCGTGGTTTGAATAATCATGTTAAGAATACGAGACTCACTCTTGTTCTTTTTTACGGTCTAATTCTAATTTATGTTTTCGTAAAAGTTGAATATCGCTACTTCTCCCAAGTTCAAGACGGTGGTCATCCATGGCAAACAGGCGATTGGCTTATCAACTACCAATCTGGTTTTGTTCGAAGAGGATTAATAGGTGAGTTATTTTTTACGCTTAACCGTTTAACAGGCCTTGATATGTTGTGGCTACTCTTTTCTACTCAGACAATCATATTTTTCTCCATGATGTATTTCCATTTCAACATTATCAGGGTTATTTTTCATACAAGACGCAGTTTAGATTATTGGAAACTGAGCATTTTGCTCTTGTCACCGGCGGGCATTCTCTTCTCTTTGTATAATCTAGATTTTAGTTTGCGAAAGGAGATAATCGGCCTCGCCCTGATCAATTGGATGTATTTTTACAGACTACATAATTACAAAGTTTCAACTAAGTATGTTTTTATTTCCTTAACAATTTATACAATTTTTATTTTCTCCTGGGAAGCAGGAATTGCATTTTTGCCTTTTATAATCACGCTTTTATTGGAAGATGGGCGGGTTGGCAGAAGTTTAAAATTTTCAGACCTTCAAAAATTTAGAATAATCTTTACACTTGCGATTAGTTTTTTCTGTTTTGCGGTTTCGATGATCTATCACGGCACGACCATAGAATCTACAGGTATTTGCAATTCAATTCTGCAGCGAGGGAATTTTGACCAGGATTTATGTGCGGGAGCAGTTGATGCAATTGGGTGGTCTTTTTCTTACTTTTGGGCTGGCTCAACTATTGGGAGTCCCTTAAGGTTCGTTGGATTTACTTTATTATTTTTAATTTCGTGTCTCCCCTTTTCAAAGTTGTTATTCCTATCTCGGCACAAGTGGCTATTTTTTCAGTTTGGGCTTGGTTTCTTTTTATTTAATATATTAGCAGCTGATACCGGACGCTTAATCTATATTTTTTATGCTATAACTTCTAATCAATTCCTATACGATTTACAGTCTGACAATTTTGAAGAAAAACCTCAAAAAAAGAATTTACGAGTATATAGTGCTAAAAGAATTCTCCGTTGGCTGTTGCCAATTATCTATATCTCGATTTGGACTCTTCCAGCCTCTGGTAACCCATGGAGATTCCTCAGATTCTAATGATTCAACTAATCAAGCAAACCCAGTCTTTTTAACTGATTGTTACTGATCCAATTTGGTCTAAAATCCGTTGATGCGGTTCGCTTTAGCTGTGCAGACTCTGGATAGAATAATTCAAAAACTTCCCTAGATATGTAGTCATCTTTTATTAAATACGGTCTGCCTCCGGCTCGGAGCACCAATAAATCCAGCTCTTGAAGAAATTTCCGCAAGCCGCGTTGATTCGCTCTGAAATCAATTGCTAAATTCCAGCCGGGTAGGCAAAACCCTAGGACTGAACTAGAGAATTCTTGAGAAATTTTTATTGTTACAAGTGTTGGCAGATACCTAGAAGATTGAATCCGATTCAAAATATCCTCCATGACAGCTTCAGATTCAAAGGGGAAAATTCTCTGCCACTGAATCAGTCCACCACGGCCATGGAGCCACCGCCAAAGAAGCAACTTTTTCATTGGGAATAAGATCTCTTGTAGAGAAACGACTCTCTTCTTTTTTGAGGTGTAGTACAAAACAAGATTTGCAATTGCTAAATTCCAGCGAAAGATGAGGAATGGTCCTCTTAATATTCTGGGGTTGAGCTCAATTTCTGCTAGACGTTTTACAAGGTGACTAAAGATTTTAACTTTACTCAACGACACCTGAGAGTCGTATGGAGATATTTGAGCGCTGGAAACAATTGCTCTAAAAGACCTTTTTCTGGAGAGATCTACCCAACAAACCATGTAATCACTTTCTTTGGCTAATTTTTCAATCACACGAAGAGTAGAGTGCAGGCTTCGGCACTTTGTTCTAGTTTCTAAAACAAATTCTGAATCAACTTTTTGCAATGGTACGACAGCTGACAAAATCAAACCGGTAATTCCTAGGCCACCTACCGTGGCTCGAATTATGTCGGAATCTTCACTATTGGTCGTTGACAGGTTAACTACACCATTTGTACCTAACAATTTTAGCTCCAAAAGCCCATTTGATATACAATTCGGAATTGTCGTGCTTTTTCCATGCACGTCAGCGGCAATAGATCCTCCAATTGTCGCTTGATCAGTTCCGGGGATCACTTTTGGAATTAATCTAAACGGAAGTGAAGCCTTTAAAAGTTCCTCATATGTGACACCGCCACTACAGCGCGCCAATCTATTTTCTGGATCGATTTCAATATCCTTGAGTCGTTCTGTAGAAAAATAGTTACCAAGATCGCTGATGGCGCTATCCCCGTAACTTGTACATGACCCTAAAACTGAGAATTTCAAACCTAGCTCGGACAACTCAACGAATTTAGGAATCCGTCGTTCTATATGTAGAACTTTGGCACTTGATACACCGCCCCATCCGGAAACAAATCGCCTATTTCTCATGGGGCACCAGGGTATTGTCATCGGTTTTTTCTGATTCTTGTCTAGAGATCTTAGGTGTTCGATCATCAATGATTGCCAAAACAAAAAGCAAGACTACTAATCCCTTAAATCCTAAGTCGATCTGGAAGGTTATTTCTGTTTGAATCGTTAGAAAGACTAGAAAAATACATAATGCGTTTCTTCCATATAGTTTTCGGGAATTCATTGTAATTATCCAACTGATTATAAACGAGATGATGGCAAACACTCCTGGAGCACCAAAATCCCAAAGGTACTGCAGGATTGAGTTATGTGCATGACCATATACAAGAACGCCAAGTTGAGAATGCATATAGGATTCCAGTGTATTGGGGCCAAATCCAAGTAAACCATTGTCAGCCCAATGCCTAAGGATAGTTTGCCAAAGTAATGTTCTACCTCCGATTTCACTTACGTTACTAGAGTTTGAAAATTCTGATAAGAAAAATTTTGTAACAAAAAAGTAAACTACAAAAAAGCCTAAAATCGCAAGTATCAAGAAATTTAAGTTGTATTTCTTAGAAAAAGAATAAAGCGCTGCTAGCACGATAGAGGTGAAAACTGCAATGTAGAAAGTTCGACTTCCGGTTAAAGTTCCTAGAAAAATAAAAACTAAAGATGAAGAAAGCTTCGTCGCAGAAGATTTCAAATTACAAAAGATAGTTAAAGCAAAGCCCATTGAACAAAAGATTCCCAGATCTTGGGCGGATCCAAAGGGCCCTGCAATCCGACTTGGCAAACCTAGAAGTGAATTGAAAGGTGAGAAATAAATACCCTGTTCATAAAAAGCAACGTACTCATCCCCTATTCCCCATTTAAAGCGCAGCAAGATCCCCAAAAGAACTATTATCGCAATGATTAGAAAAACTTTTACAATTGCAATTTGAAGTTTTTCAAACCTCATATTCCGTAAGGCAATAATAGATGATGAAAATAAGAACGTATGTATAAGGGGTATCACCCTCGGCGAAGAATTAAAGGCTGAAATAAATTGCATTAGAAGAAGAACAAATCCAAAGAACAAGGTAGAGTATGCTGCTGCAGTATTTAAAGATCGTTTTGTAGTATTGTCTTCCGACTCTATAAGAAAAGTGAAAAGCGCTACTGCTAAGAAAATGCCTTGTGAGAAAATCAATAAAAGATTGTAACGAGGACTGCCCCCAGATGAAACTGAAGTTGGGCCTTCAGTCAAGATAAATTTAAGAAAAATACCGGGAATCACAAACGCTCCAACAAGGGAGAAGTACCCGACATTCTCATTGCTTTGATGTACAAAGAAGACCAAAAAAAATATTGCAAGAAGTGAACAAAGGATTGAAACCATCACGAATTCCTAATTTCACTAAAGTCTTTGACGTGACTGAACGGACCGTACGGCACATGGTACACTAGTTTAATCATCTTAAGGTCATCTGCAAATCGTTAATTTAAAGTATTCAAAAAAGGGAGTCTTGTAATTTGAATATAAATTGATACGCCCAATTAATATCATTTTTGAAACAAGGGCACTTAAGGTTAAGCCAGGGAGTTAAAGATAATTCCCCCCCCCTCCCCCCCCCAAAAAAAAGACTCTTTGGAGAATTGAATATGACCATCCTCGATCTAAAGATCGTAACGATCTATCAGCCGCGGGTTCCGATTTACAGAACTAAATTCTTTAAAGTACTTAAGCAACTTGGAAATGACACAGGGATTAACTATCGTGTAGTGGCACCCGCAGAAGTGGCTGACTCAAGAAACGATGAAGATTTAAGCAATCAGAATGTGGAAAGAATCAAAACACTTAAAATTAGGATTTTTGGAAGTGAAATACATCTGTTTAATGTAAAAAAAATAATTTACAATAGTGATCTTGTTATTACGGAGCATGCCCTGCATGATTTTTTAGCAATTACTTCTTTACTTTATCTGAATAATTTCCCACTAGCACTTTGGGGTCATGGCCGAACGTATACCGAGCGAATTGGTAAAGTAAAAGAGTATTTCAAGAAAATAATGATAAAACGAGCAGCATGGTATTTTGCATACACTAATGGGGTGGCTAAATATGTAGCCAAAAACAGTAATAATCCAAAAAAAATTACAGTTTTAAATAATTCAATTGATGTATATGAATTAGAGCTTTGCATGGCAGAAATAAGCAATACTCCTGAGGAAGAACTGCGTAGAGATCTATCCCTATTTTCGGAGCGAACCGCAATATTTATAGGTGCGTTGGACGACACAAAACGAGTTGAGTTTATTCTAGAAGCGACAAAAAGAGTTAAGGCAATAATTCCCGATTTTGAATTGGTTATCTGTGGTGATGGACCCGGTCGCAGCAAAATTTTAGAGGCCAATATTGACGGAGTTCATTACTTGGGGTTCGGAGGTGCTCAACTTAAAGCAAAACTTTCCAAAATAGCTCTATTTATTCTTAATCCAGGGAGGGTGGGGCTACTTGCAGTGGATTCTTTTAGTCTCGGCCTTCCGATTATCACAACCGAATGGGAGTTTCATGCCCCAGAATTTGAGTATCTGGAGAATAATAGAACCGCAATTATAACGCATGACAGTGTTGAGGACTTTGTCAGTGGAATTGTCAAATATTTAGGTGATGAAGAAAGAATTCGCACGATGAAAGCAAATTGTATAAATGAGCGAGATCTGTATTCGGTTGAAAAAATGGCCGCGAGGTTTCATGAAGGGGTCACTAACTTTTTTGAAGGCTTCGGTAATGCCTGACATATTTTTTCGATCAATACGAATTTCAAGTGCCTCAAAATCACAAATCGCCGAGAGCATTCTTCACACTAGCCTGAGTGGCCAGCACTTTCATTTTTTAGCTGCTTCTACCGTGGTTGCTGCAAATCGAAATCCGTATTTGATTACCATATTGAATCACGGCACTAGTTTTTGTGATAGTAAACCCTTAAGTAAGTTTCTAGACATTTTTAAGGCGCCAATTGCTAATGTGCGGGGGGTCGATGCATTCCGAGAGACTATTATAAATTCAACTATTTCAGATCGCCACTATCTCATTGGAACCGATGATTTGACACTGACTTCCCTCAACTCAAATCTACTAAATTTGAATCCTAACTTTAATTTGGTGGGTTCTTGCACGTTAAATTTCCTAGAGTCCTACGATGAAAGTTATGAATTAGTTTTAAAGGATCTTAAAATTCAGAGACCTTCCATTGTCTGGGTTGGCTTAGGATCTCCGAAGCAAGACTACTTAGCGGAATTCGTCTCACGAGAGTTTCCTTCAGCTGTCGTGGCTGTTGGGGCCGCGTTCGACTTTATGGCGGGCCGAAAAACAGAAGCGCCGAAAGTCATGCAAAAATTTGGATTGGAGTGGCTCTTTAGATTTGGCTCTGAACCAGGTCGGCTTTGGAAACGTTACACGATTGGTAACTTACAATTTATCTCTCTATGTATGAAAGAAATGTTGCAAATATTAATCAGCAAAGTCAGATCGTGAAATACCCAATTCTTATTCTGGCTTTTAACCGGCCAGAAAAATTTGAAGCTACATTAAGGTGCGCCTTGTCTGATGGAGAGAGAAAAATCTATGTAAGCCAAGATGGACCAAGACTCTCTTGCCCAAACGAAACTTTGGAGACTGGGCGAATTATTGAGAAGTATTTAAGTTCAGGAGCCATCCACGCGGTGAAATATCATCAATCTAATCTTGGGACCTTGAATGGAATACAAAGTGGGATATCTTGGTTTTTTTCTCTCGAAGAAAGAGGGCTAATTCTTGAGGATGACTTGATACTCTTTGACGGCGCACTTAATGAAGCGGACTTTGCGCTGTCAATTATCGATAATTCACAACAGACCGCCTCTATAAATCTAAGAAACATTGTGCCTTTGAGCCATATTTCTGAACCAGAGGCAACATTTAGATATTCGAAGTTAAATACTTCCCACGGTTGGGGAACTACCAGTTTTTTTTGGAGTAAATCAATCAAAAGTATAAAAACTAGACCAAATTTGTGTCAGTTAATCCGGCTGAGTCAATTTTATGGCTTAATTCCAGGAATTTTTTGGTTCTCAAATTTCTTGAATGATTATAAGTTGGAGGTAAAAACTCCAGATCGAGCAAACTGGGATATACGGTGGTCGGTCTCGCATGCTTTTAACGGTTGGAATTCGATTTATTTAAATAGAAATCGATTATTTTATAATGGTTATGGGGATGATGCGACTCACACAAAGTCAACTCCAACGAGCTTTGAAGAAGTATATAAAGTGTATAACGCGTCACCACTTTTAAAACCAATTAAATTTGAGACAGATCTACAAGCGGATGCCTACCATAACAAGAAAGGATACCGGTTTACTTTTTTTCAGGGAATCAAAATGATCTTTTCTGTACGCACTCGTATCTCAAAAGTGCTTGGGTACATTCGAAGCCATTTGTAAATGAATCTCAGATTTCTTCTATCAACAAATTCCTTGACCCAGTTCACGACCTCCAGTTCTAGCTTATCAGCCTTTCATTCTTTTAGGTTTCTCTGACCCATATCCATACCCGTATTTATATTTGTTCCCATAGCCATAGACATAGCCATAGCCATAGCCATAGCCATACTCACCAGATAAGTCATGACGAGGTGTCATGTTCAGAATTACTCCAGTTAAATTGGCGCCGTGCTCATTGTAAAGCGTTAGGACTTTTTTAAACTCACTTGTCCGAGTAACTTTAGCTCTAACTACATGTACTACTTCATCACACAGCGATAATAGTGGTAAAGCGTCTGAAACTGAGAGCAGCGGAGATGTGTCAAAGATAATTACATCAAAATCAGGATTAAGTTTCTTCAATAGCGACCAGACTTTTTTGGATGTTATGTCTTCAATTGATCTTTCTCTAAATGGACCGCTTTGTAGGATAAAAAGCTTCTCATTGCCTGTCGGTTCAACCTCGAAAACTCCATCAATCAAAAATGATGCAAAACCTTTGACTGGTCGATCTTTACTAATCAAATATCTTATTGCGAATAAATTTTCTTTAAGAGTTGGCAGTCGGACGTCAGTTTCTACGATAATAGTTTTTAAACCCATATTTGCAAAGGACAATGCAAGATTTATCGCAGTTGTTGTTTTACCCTCCGACGGATTAGCCGAACAAATCGCTATGGTTAGCGCCTTCAAGTGAGTTCTCTTTGATTCGACATTTTTACTTCGTGTTAGAAGTAAGGCACGGATTTGCCTGAAAGTCTCCGCCCTCCGGGAGAGCTTATTTGCTTCTGTAACAAAAAGATCTTTTCTTTGGCTCTTTTTTAGTTTTGGGAAACTTGCTATCAATGAATTTCCTGCTAATTGGCTGGCATTCTTAATCCCAGTGTCGAGCGTAAAACGAATCAGGCCAATCAACAAGGCAAACATGGCTCCGGTGGCAATTCCGACAAGTAAATTAACCAATTTCTTTGGAGAAAAAGGATAACCAGGAAGGGAAGCTGATTTTACAACACTCACAGTAATAGGAGAATTGAGTTGATAGGAAGTCTCTAATTTGCCAACCGTAGAAGTAAATTGTCTTCCAACAGATTCTGCAATTGCCTGCGCTAATCTCGGGTCAGGATTAACGACAGACACATTGATCAATACCGTGTCCGGAGGGGTTGTCGCAGATACTGATCTAGATAATTGCTCCGGGGTGTAAATAAGGGATAACTCGGAAATTACATCGCGCATTGTGTCAGTACTATTTATTATCTGGGCATATGATTTAACGCGCTGAGTTCCAAAGTTAGAACCTTGGTTTAGGGTTGTTATGTCGACAGAGGATGCTGGTGTTGAGACAAATAACTGCATTTCTGACTTATACAAAGGAATGCTTGTTTCGTTCGTTTTTTTTGCCCAAAATACTCCGAGTCCAACACAGAGAATTATTATCAAAATGTTTTTTAGGATAAGTCGGATAAAAAAAGTAATACTCATAGCGGTGTTCGCCTCAAATCTTTCCTCGTACTCTCTCTAATTTCATAATTTCTTGTAAAACTTCCAATCAACAGTGGCAAAGTTAAATATCTATCACCTTCACGAAGCGGACCTGAGATCACCTTAAGGGGATGAACCTCAGCAGGGTCAGCCATAGCTGCTGACCAAACTTTAGAAAGCAGCAACTTCTCAATAAAAGGATGCTCATACTCAGGCATCCAAATGGCTGGGCCAGTAGAGATTGTTGGTCTTCCGTGACTTAAATCAATCAGATTTAGATTAAAATTAGAAGAATCGATATAGTCCGATGAACACGGTTCAAGAAAAAGAATGTTGCTTCCACTCACGATCTCAGTGTGACAGTAATCTTTAATTTCTTCGTTAAAGCTTTCAACTGACATCCAAATGATTGCAGTTGCCTTTGACAGTGGTAAATTTAATGTATTCCATAGAAGTTTATGTGTGGTAAAGAGCACTCGACTGATCGCAAGTTTTATTTCGGCCACGCCCATATTAAGCGGATCAAAAGCAAAGGCCCACTCCGGAAATTGGTTAAAGGAATCTAGTACTGTCACACCCGGATTCGCCAAGATATAATTAGTGAGTAGTTCTGGTAATTCCGAGTCAAGTAAGACGATTACATCGCCATCAACAATCTCGTGTTGTACCAATTCAAAACTCTTAGGCCTTCTCTCTGGATCTAAAAATCCCCAAGTTTCTAGGAGGTCTTTCCTCCAGCTAAGATCCAAATCTGATTCGGAGGAAATTACCCCGGCAGAATCAAATTCAAAATCTGGATAGAGTGCTGAAAAAATTACTTCAGCAAAATATGATCGTACGATGTTTCGCTTACAAACAAATACAATTTTTTTCCTCCTGGTCATATCAGTACGATCCTTTACCAGTGAAAATTGCCTTAAATGTCCGTGCAATAAGAATCACATCAAGACCAACAGACCAATCTCGGATATATTCAAGGTCAAAAAACATGCGATCTTGCCAAGATGTTTCCTTGCGACCTGATACTTGCCAAATTCCAGTTAAGCCAGGCTTTGCAATATTACGTTTGAAATGGGAGCTTTCAAGCTGTGGCTCCTCTTCGGGCAAAATTGGGCGCGGGCCAACAAGTGACATGGTTCCGATGAGAACACACCATAATTGAGGCAACTCATCAAGAGAAAAACGGCGAAGAATTCGGCCGATACGGGTAATACGTGGATCATTTCTATAGCGCTCAACCATGCCCACATCAGGTGATCCGAGGATTTCCATTCGTTTCTCATCAGAACCTTGTTTCATCGAACGAAATTTTGGGAAGGTAAAATGAACTCCATTTTGACCAATGCGCCTCTGGATGTATATCGGGCTTCCCTTCGAGTCAACCATAATGGCGATGCCTATTACTAAAAATAGCGGTGAAAGCAAAATTAAAGATGGGGTTACTAGAGCAAGATCTAACAGTCTTTTAAGAACTCGATGAGATTCATTAATCCTGGGGAGGAGTAGGCTTATCCAATCTCCCTCCGAGTGTGCTGCAACTTGCCGTTGCCTGACAAAAGCCCCCAAGTAACTCAGAACTAAAACCTCTCCATTATGTGATTGACCTAACCACACTATTTCTTCAATCTGAGATCTGCTGAGTTCTTGAGTGGAGCATAAGAATAATTTTTCAAAATCGAATTGTTCAAACTCTTTCGTTAAATCAAGCATCCAAGATTCAAATGATTTATGATTCTCAAAAGAGGCTATGTATTTAACCTCTCTCCTAGTATCTTCAGCATATTTCTCGAGGGCTTGATTCATTTCACCGTTAGGACTAATGGCTAACCAGCGATTTAGGGAATTCTTTTTTAATTTCTTATCTGCCACTCTCAGAAAAATCCAGCGCAGGAGTAGGTGGATGATGGTTCCACCTATTAAGCTAAATAGAATTACAAAACGTGAGATCTGAATTTTAAAGGCATAGCTCGCTGAGGAAAAGACTAAAAACGTCATGAAACTAGATTTCATGAGCAGGCGATAACCTTCGTAATGATTATCAAATATCCTCACATCCCATGCGCCAAAGTAGGCCAGACAGCAAAGCCAAATTATCGGGAAGGCAATTAGAAGGAGAAAGACTTTTAATCCTTTAGAAGTTGGTACATCTATACCAATATCCCTAACTTTAATTGCCAGACCAGTGAGAAAAACGATGAGTGTTGCCTCAAAAATGATTAGATAATTGAGAAGCTGCCGCTTCAATGAAGCCTTAACCTCACCAGTCAGTTTTGTCTTATTCGACATCATACGTAACCGACCACCCATGCCAAGGGGGTTCTCCTAATAGTGAAAAATCAAAAATTTTGCTCCAGTAGATGCTTGAACCTCCAACTTGAAACACAAGGACTCCAAATTTTTATAATAAGTTGCTGATACGCAACAGAGTCTACCTGTAGAAGATTAGAAATTAAGACAAAATAGGGTTGCCCTTTCAAAAATACCCACCCACTCAAAGTGTACCATACCTTAATGGATGCTCTCAGACAACAAGATAGAGCCAAATATGAAATTTTAGCCAAATAAATTGAATATCTGCCTAGTATATTTGTGCCAAGAATTTGACAACCTTCCCATCTCTACTAACAATTGGCGCATGATTTACCATTAAAAGCTCTAATTATTTCTCTGCGCCATGGCCCGAGTCTGTAGCAAAAAACCAGAACATATTGGGGACTATCCGGAAAAATCTGTCAATCAATAACAGGTTAAGAGATATTCTAAATACTCATTCAAACTCTATGAAGTTGTAAAAATTTAAAAGTATTAAAATCCTCTGACATTAATTTAATCCTTACATAATCCAAAAACACCGAGTGACTATTGAATGATATTCTCTTCTCGTGGACGATTCTATAAAAAGTGAGTTAAATTCACAAAAGAGAATTGTGATTTTAATGGCCTGTCATAATCGAGCCACAATCACTCAGAAGTTTTTTAAATCTTTTATAGCTGCAGATAAAAAGAAAATGGATCTTGAGTTTATCGTTTGTGATGATGGCTCTACTGATGAAACTGCAAAAATTCTAAAGTCTCAGCCATTTTTGTTGAAGGTTGTCAATGGCACTGGAAATCTATACTGGGCTAAATCAATGGCTTTGGCTGAATCTTCAATTAATAAATTTCATGATGGGATTTTATGGATAAATGATGATCTGGAATTGTCCAAGGATGCTTTCCAAATTTTATTTCGTGGAATTGAGAAGCACCCAACATCAGTTTTAGTCGGACAAGTTTCAGATGTAGCTTCAGGCGAGATTATCTATGGCGGTTATAAAAGGTTAGGGCGCCATCCACTTAAATTGCAACTTGTTAAGGATTCTGGAACTTATCGTAGCGTCGATACATTTAACGGAAACTTCGTATACATCCCAACTCCAATTAGGCTTACCGTTGGTCCAATTGATTCCTTTTATCAGCATGCTTATGCTGATATTGACTACGGATACCGAGTAAGAAAAGCAGGTTATTCAATTAACACTTTGCCCAAATCTGTTGGAACTGGTTTTACTAATAAGATTACTTGGCAGAAGGGGCTTAGAAACAAATTACGTCAGCAGACTTCTACAAAGTTCAATCCAACTTCAAGTCAGATACATTTCTTTCGCAAACACACCGGTAGGTTTTGGTACTTATTCCTGCCTCTTTATTTAATTACTCCAATTATCAGAGTCTTCCTATTCTCGTCTTCGACCCCGTCGACTAATCCCCGAAATAAAAAAGTTGTGATTTAACCGCAACGACCTTAATCTATACATTAAGAAAGCCGTCAGAGCTCCTAGGCAATTAAGTACAAAGTCTTGCAGTGAGCTAACCCGTCCAGGTATTAATCTTTGTAGCAACTCTGCCGATAGGGATAGTGCGATACAGATGCTCAGTGCTAAAGCTGACTTTGAGGAACCAAGTAGGAATATTAAAAAAACGAAAATCGGAATTAAAAAAAGAAAATTGGCTACTGGTTCAAGGGGTCCACTGTAGTAGAGAATTGCGTGGAAAAATCGTGTGATAGAAACTTGGTGGGATAATGACGGATTGTCATTTGCTTGGCTACGAGGCATGATCATCGCTGCGACGTAAATAGCCGTATATAGGATTGCGCCAATCTTGCCAATCCTTCTACGGTTCATAAATTTAACTTTACACTAATACCACTTGTAATAATTCTAGATCACGCATTAGGAGGCGCCTATGAACTCTCAAATCCTCCTGCGCTGGGTGCGAAGATTAATCTTCTCATTACTTTTTGTTCTTTTGCTTATTTTCATTGTGCTTAGTGTGCGCACAAAGAGCCACTTGGATAAATTTACAGATAATTTAAACTCTGGTAAATCCTTAGCAGTTACATCCCAAAGTGCCACTGCTTTGAGTAAAGATGTAGATCAGATACTAACTTTAGGTAATCTACCAATTATCAAACAAGCTCTAAATATTGCCAATCTTAATTTTCTTTCAATTAAAGATGAGATAAGTACCTTGATAAGAGTTTCACCAGTGATTGCTGGTAGTGAAAAACCCAAACGATATTTAATTGCCTTTCAAAATAGTGCTGAGGCACGTGGCACAGGTGGAATCATTGGGGCATTTGCAATTATTGAGGTTAGTAAGGGAAAGATCTCGGTAATAAAGAGTGGTTCTAATGAGGCATTAAAATCTTTAGAGGAGATTCCAATAAAAATGCCAGATGAATATAAATCTTTGTATCGCAGTGATCCTGCAATCTGGCAAAACTCAAACCTCTCTCCCCACTTTCCATATGGCGCACAGATTTGGCTTGAGTTATGGCGGCTGCAATCTGGTCAAAAGTTAGATGGTGTAATTGCAGTTGATCCAACAGCGCTCTCATATCTGCTTAAGGCTACTGGGCCAATTACTCTGCCATCAGGAAAGGTGCTTAACTCAGAGAATCTAGTCTCTGAAACATTATCTACTGCATATAAAGAGTATGAGAAAGATAATGAGGCAAGGAAGCAGTACTTGGTCACCATTATCGATGCCACCTTTAAAAAACTAATAGATGGTGGTTTTAGTAAATTACCGGCAGCAAGAGCGATACAACAAGGAGTAGTAGAAAATAGGATTTTGTTTTATGCAACTGAGAATGCAGTTGAGGATGAGTTGAGTAAAACTCGCATAGCCGGTTTTATGGATACTGCTCCAAGTAATCAGTACCGAGTGGTTGTGCAGAACATTGATGCCAGTAAGTTGGATTATTACCTAGAGCGAGATATTTCCATTAAATCTTTGAGTTGTGGGGTATCAGCTGAGGTTGAGCTCACTGTTGATCTTAAAAATTCATTAAGTAGCGGTGTGGGATTGCCGCCATATGTATTAACCCGAGCAGATGCCGGTAAGCCATCAAATATTATCCCTGGCCAACATCGTTTTATGCTCTTTATCTATGGGCCGCCACAAAGCAAACTTCTTCATGCCACTAGATCATCTACCAATGGTTCAGCAGGTGGGGTGGGTAGTGAGCGAGCGCGACCAATTTTAGTTACCGATATTGATCTTGCACCTGGTAAAGGTGAGAGAGTTACCGCTACCTTTTCTGGAGGTGTTGGGCGATTGGAGTATCATTCTCAACCACTGGTAAAAAAAGAAAAAGTGAAAATAGGTGATAAGTGTGCGTAGCTCTTTACTAAAAGGCAGCATTAAAACAATCTCACTAATTTGCTTTGGCATCACACTTTTTAGTTCACAATCTGCCATATCTATCGCAGCTGATTACCCACCAATACCTGCACCTTCACTACCTCCCGCCCCACTTCCTTCGCCAACAACTACTCCGACACCTGCGCCATCGCCAACTACACCTGCTCCAGTTCCAACTACACCAATACCTGTTGCAACTACTCCAGTGCCTGTTGCAACTACTCGAGCGCCAACACCAACATCTGTACCGCTTCCACCACCAATTACTCTGCCTCCTGTTACAGCACCGGTTCAAGTTGTAGTTGTTGCTCAAAATCAACCACCAGCTGCGCCACCGGCGCCAATTCCCGCAAATGCTGCGTCGCAAGTAACGGTTGATGGCAAATTTGTACCGGTAATTGTTGCTCCACAGGAATCTCCGCCTTCAGGAACCGCTGGTGTTGCAGTTACCGGTGATGGCTTTACATTCTCACTCGGCACTACATCAACAGCTGGTGGAAAAACCACTGTTGGAAGTGTGACGATGATAAATGGACAGCCCGCATTAAATGCTCCCCAACAGACCGTTTTAAACACTACGGGAACTGGTTTCAGGCCAAATGATCAGGTTGCTCTTTTCGTATTTTCAACCGCGACTTTTATTGGAAATGTTAAGGCCTCTTATATTGGTGATTTCAATGCAAATGTTAAGTTACCAAAGCTTCCATTGGGGCCCCACCATTTTCAAGCAACTGGTATAGGCAAGGATGGCAAAAGCAGAACTATTAACTTACTTTTAAATATCACAGAACCTGAGGTAACTCCAATAAAGTCAATGCTAAAGCCGGTAATAATTCTTGGAATCTTTTTACTCCTCCTCGTCCTTTTACTTTACTTTTTCTGGATCATCCTCGCTAAACGAAGAAAAAAAGAGGAGTCTGATTAGAAGCATCTGAGAGAAAACAAAGTAAAAGCAGATTTAAACTCTTATGATTTGATGAGATTAATGCCCGAATCGAGGCGATGGTTAAGAGACAGGCTTTGGAATCTCTCTAAATGAGCCAAGCACTTTTAAAAGCGTTTAAGAAGCACAAATTGTTACTACTAAATCCCCTTATTGTTTCCTGTTATGCCTGAGCTTGTAGTGCAAAACCTGGCTACATTGGTACACGCTTGGAAATAAACTAGAGCAGGTGACTCTTAATCATCAGGACCTTTGAAGTTTGAAATTCTCTAAACTTGTCCGCGATACTGCCCGCTTGCCCGCAATTTTGCCCCTGAAGATTCGCAAATTCACTCTAACTCTAGTCAAGACTTCGACCAGATTCTTGCGCATATCTCGCACAACTGCATGCGTAACTCGGCAAATATAAAGAAGAGTCGCCCTATAAGCCGGATCCTGTCCATCGCTTTCGCGAATGGATCACCATCCATCTAGTCACGCAATTGCTCACGTGATCAAGCAACCTACCTGATAACTCGAACGAGCAGTTCTCAATCGCTATCGTTTTGGTCTTGCTCCAAGTGGGGTTTGCCTTGCCATTGATGTCACCATCAACGCGGTGGTCTCTTACACCACCGTTTCACCCTTACCGTTTGCACGGCGGTCATTTTCTGTGGCACTTTCCCGCGGGTCGCCCCGGGTGGTTGTTAACCATCACTTTGCTCTGTGGAGTCCGGACTTTCCTCGGTATTTTCATAACGCAGTGATCCAGACGACTCTTCAGTAAGAGAAGAATACGCGAATTTTTTAGAGGTGGCTACGCTCACTTAAGCCTCGAAGCGCGCGTAAACCATCAGATGGCCAAACAAGCACAGTCGTAATGCTGCACGGCAAAATGTCTACGTGATACATGCCCTCAAGCGGGGCTCCTATTGCAAGGGATGCAAGAGCCCGAATAACAATGTTGTGCGTGACAACGCAGATTGTTTTGCCAGGATATTGAACAACTAAGTCAGTCAGCCCTGCTTCAGCGCGCGAGGAAACTTCTGCATAGGACTCACCACCGGATGGTCGATAACTAGGAGAGGCAAGCCACGCATCCCATTCTTCAGGGTGCTTTGCTTTGATCTCTGCAGGGGTAAATCCATCCCAGTTACCAAAATCGCACTCAACCCACTGATCATCAAATGTGACATCGAGCTTTGTTGCATCACTAATTTCTTTTGCGGTCTGTGTTGTGCGCATAAGAGGCGAGGCAATAATTAGATCAGGTTTGCGGGCAGCAATCTCTTTGGCAACCTTCTTGGCTTGCTCTGTTCCCTTTGGGGTCAGCTCTGGATCTTCTGGTCCGATTCCTGAGAATCTGCGCGCAGGTGTCCAGATCGTTTCACCGTGGCGAACAAAATAGATTGTTGTGGGAACTTCATCAGAGACTATGCGTTCTGTTAGAAAATTAAGTTGTGGGCGCGAGACGCTTCCTGGTTCACCATCGAGTGCTTTATTAGCAAGGCGATCTGCATGGGAGTTCTCCTCACGAGGGATCCATCCAAAGGTGACCTTTGATAAATCGTGGATGCTTCGTGCCTGCTTTGCTAGCTCGCGCATATCAGGGTGCTTGATCTGCCAACGGCCAGACATCTGTTCAACGACTAACTTGGAATCCATCTGCACATTAATCGTTGCATCAGGATCAAGTTCATGAGCCTTTTCTAAGCCGGCGATCAAACCTCGGTATTCAGCCACATTATTAGAAGCAATACCAATCGTGTCAAAGAGTTCTGCAAGCACTTTTCCATTTTCGGAAACAACTGCTCCATAGGCTGCAGGGCCTGGGTTGCCACGAGAACCACCGTCTGCCGTGATGTGAAATGTGCGAGACATTTAGATCCTTACCAAGATTCGGCGGCATTCCTCACAACGAATTATCTCATCGGCAGGTAAAGATTTGATTCTTTCAATCTCAATGGCGTTGATAGAT
>Ga0304729_1000526_pt1 | contig 28153 bp, 30 predicted proteins | sample C_131016_MF_Meta_FD_190475 | JGI IMG/M metagenome (GOLD analysis project Ga0304729, IMG submission 190475) | Freshwater microbial communities from Lake Croche, Canada to study carbon cycling - C_131016_MF_MetaG (v2) (version 2) | ecosystem: Environmental > Aquatic > Freshwater > Lake | place... | reverse complement strand
TTGCTGCTCAATTGGTTTATCCTGGACACAATGAAAAGATTTCATACCTCCACGGTCCATTCTGGGATTACTCTGATGATTTCGCAACAGGAACATTTCAGATTCTACCAAAAGATATTGATTGGGTAAAATCCACACTATCTCAACAAGTTGCTGATATTAGATACACTAGAGAGGTCTCTGGTGCCAATACTGTAATACAGAATACCACAGTGACCATTGATACATCTAGAGGAACTAGAGATATCTTTGTGCAGAAGTATTTGTTAATGGGTGATACTGATACAGTACAATGGAAATTCCCAGAAGGATGGTTAACATTAACAAAGGCAGAATTGGGAGAAGTTGTTAATGCAGGTGTTACTCATGTGCAAAGTCAATTTGATTGGGAAGTAACCAAGAGTACTGAGATCAATAATTGCGTGACTTTAGAAGAATTAGACGCAATCAAACTAGACGAATAAAATGGCAGCTAATACCAATTATAAGGATTCAACCGGAACTGATTTATCTAATGTCTATGTGACAAAAGAATATATTATGGATTGGTATCCAGATTTGGTGACCCAGTTACAAACTCCTCAATTATGGACTTGTGGATATAATCTATATGGTGCATTAGGAGATAATACCACTGTTCATAAATCCAGTCCAGTAACCACTATAGCAGGTGGTACCAATTGGAAACAGGTAGCATGTGTTGTTTATCATACAGCAGCCATTAAAACTGATGGAACTTTATGGACATGGGGACAGAATACTTATGCCCAATTAGGAGATAATACTACTGCTAATAAATCTTCTCCTGTAACGACTGTTGCTGGTGGTACCAATTGGAAACAGGTAGCATGTGGTGGTTTCCATACAGTAGCTATCAAAACAGATGGTACCTTATGGTCATGGGGATATAATACTATTGGTCAATTAGGAGATGGTACCAAAGTCACTAAATCCAGTCCAGTAACCACTGCTGGTGGTGGTACTAATTGGAAACAGGTAGCAGGTGGTAATCAATATACAGCAGCTATTAAAACAGATGGTACCTTATGGTCATGTGGATATAATTTTTTTGGCCAACTTGGTGACGGAACCACGATCAATAGATCATCTCCAATAACAACAGTAGCTGGTGGTACCAATTGGAAACAGGTAGCATGTGGTTTTGGTCACACAGCAGCAATTAAAACAGATGGTACTTTATGGACATGGGGTTATAATCCTAATGGCCAATTAGGAGTTAATACTACTGTTAATAAATCCAGTCCAGTAACAACAGTAGCTGGTGGTACCAATTGGAAACAGGTAGCATGTGGTTTACATACATCAGCTATTAAGACTGATGGTACCTTATGGACATGGGGATATAATACTTATGGTCAATTAGGAGATAATACCACTGTTCATAAATCCAGTCCAGTAACCACAGTAACAGGTGGTACTAATTGGAAACAGGTAGCAGGTGCATATGTTCATACAGCAGCTATCAAAACTGATGGAACTTTATGGTCTTGTGGATATAATACTAGGGGTCAATTAGGAGACAATACTACTGTTAATAAATCCAGTCCAGTAACCACTGCTGGTGGTGGTACCAATTGGAAACAGGTAGCATGTGGTAATCATACATCAGCAATCTCCGAATCCGAAGGTTGGTAATTTATGTCAATATTGAAAACTATGACAATTGATGGTTTCTATACTCAAGAAGAAGCCACCAGACTTGAGAATGTAACTTTCAATTTACAATATGTACCAACAGAATTCGGTGAAGAAATACCACAATTCAATATGGTGCCAGAGAATGCTGATGAGTTATTCTCCAAAGTATTAAAACTTCCTGTAACAGTCAAAGATGAACAATCTGGGGTATTCAGATTACCAAACAGATCCAATTTCATACACTTTGAGGGTTTTGATACATTAAATGAATGGTTGTTTGTAGTTGCTATCCAGCAGTCCACATTTAATATATTTGAACATCAATCAGGTGTTACTACTGCATTAGAAGAATATCAATTCAATTATCAAAATCTTTTTGAATGGGATTTAATGTGTAATTATGTACTGAAACCAGGACAAGGAGTATTTTTTAGACCTTGGTTATTTCATTCTTTTGATTCTGGATTAATTCAAATTTTTAGGCTAGAGGAATCTACGCGAGTAACAGAAGGATAAATCTAAACAATATTATGATAATGAGAAATGTAAATAGAGATATAATTAAAAGAAATGTTGATGAATGGACTGCACAAAGTCCACAATACAATAAAGAACAAATATTTCAACAAGTATGTAATGAATTAGATTCGGGAAGTAGTTTTGCATTACAATATGAAAATTTCATTATGGTAACAAAACCTATTAATAATTGGGTAGGAGAAGTTCATATATTCTCGGAAAATAAAAAAAGTTCTGTGATTGCATTTAAAAGTATAACACAATATATCTTTGAGAATACTCCTGCCATCAAATTATATGGTAAATTTTCCAATAAAAAGATTTTAAGTTTAATATTAAAATCTAATTGGAAACATGAAGGCACATTAGAGAAAACATTTGTTTGTATGAATGGTGAACTAAAAGATTTATACATTGCTGGCGTTAGTAAGGAAGATTTTATTAAATGTTTGATTCTGGATTAATTCAAATTTTTAGGTTAGAGGAAAATGACCACAAACTTTAAAGTAAATCAGTCTATCGGTAACTATCAAGTTGACATTGATGATATTCTCATTAGAAGAGAGTATTTTAGTGATGGGTCATTGTGGACATGGGGATATAATAGTACTAGGGGTCAATTAGGAGATAATACCACTGTTGATAAATCCAGTCCAATAACTACAGTAGCTGGTGGTACCAATTGGAAACAAGTATCAGGTGGATATTATCGTACAGCAGCTATTAAAACAGATGGTACTTTATGGACATGGGGATATAATAATTTTGGTCAATTAGGAGATAATACCACTGTCACTAAATCCTCTCCAGTAACCACTATAACTGGTGGTACCAATTGGAAACAAGTGGCATGTGGTCAGTACCATACAGCAGTTATTAAGACTGATGGTACTTTATGGACATGGGGATATAATAAATATGGTCAATTAGGAGATAATACCTCTGTTAATAAATCTAGTCCAGTAACAACAGTAGCTGGAGGTACCAATTGGAAACAGGTAGCAGGTGGTTATAGACATACAGTAGCAATTAAAACAGATGGTACTCTATGGTCATGGGGATATACTGGTTTAGGTCAATTGGGAGATAATACCACTGTTAATAAATCTAGTCCAGTAACAACGGTAGCTGGTGGTACCAATTGGAAACAAGTATCAGGTGGTACTTATCATACAGCAGCTATTAAAACAGATGGTACTTTATGGACATGGGGTTATAATGGTTATGGTCAATTAGGAGATAATACCACTGTTGATAAATCTAGTCCAGTAACAACAGTAGCTGGTGGTACCAATTGGAAACAGGTAGGGGGTGTTATTTATCATACAGCAGCCATTAAAACAGATGGTACCTTATGGACATGGGGATATAATTTTTATGGTGGATTAGGAGATAATACCACTGTTAGTAAATCCAGTCCAGTAACAACTGTTGCTGGTGGTACCAATTGGAAACAGGTAGCAGGTGGATATGCTCATACAGCAGCTATTAAAACAGATGGTACTTTATGGTCATGTGGATATAATATTTCTGGTCAATTAGGAGATAATACCACTGTTAATAAATCCAGTCCAGTAACAACAGTAGCTGGTGGTACCAATTGGAAACAGGTAGCATGTGGATATATTCATACAGCAGCAATCACAGACCTCACCATAGGAACATACTAAATATTTTCTTTTACTATGGTGAATTATGAAATCCTATCACTTTGTATCCGGACTTCCGAGATCCGGATCAACCCTTTTGACTTCAATATTGAATCAAAACCCAAACTTCTATTCTAATATTTCAAATCCTCTTGCTAGATTTGTAAGATCAATCATTACTGAATCTCATGCTGGTCCTGGATATCATCTTCAGTGTCCAGAAAATAAAAGATTTGAACTAATCCAAAATCTAATCTCAACATATCATTCGGATATTCCACAAGAAGTTTGTTTCAACACCAATCGTGGTTGGACCGCACTTCTTCCTATTCTAGAAAAAACACATCCTGATTCCAAGATTATTTGTTGTGTCAGAGATATTCGGTGGGTTCTAGATTCATTTGAAGTTCTATTCAGAAAGAATCCATTTCAACTATCCAGAATGTATTCTGATGATGAAGCACAGTCTGTTTACACCAGAGCATACGCCTCCATGTCACCAGGACACACGGTAAGATTTGCTTATGATGCACTCAAAGAAGCAATCACTGGCCCACAGAAACACATGATTATGCTTTTGGAATACGAACAACTCGCAAAGTATCCCGAACAAACAATGAAGGCACTATATAATTTTATTGATGAACCATATTACCAACATGACTTTGATAATGTAGAATGTACATATGATGAATATGATATGGATGCAGGAATTAATGGTCTACATGCAATCAGAAGAAAAATAGAATATATTGAAAGAGATCCAATTCTTCCTCCCGACCTTTGGAATGAGTTTTCAAACCTTGAAGTTTGGCGATGATTAATATAATTTATAGAGTATGTGAAAACGAAACTGATGGTAATTTTAAAGATTGTAGACCTGGTTGGTTCAATAAACTAAACTGTTTAAAATCTTTCTTAACTTCGGTAATACATGCTGGAAATAATGTTGATAAATTAATATTTTTACATGATGGGCCAGAAGGACCATTATTTGATTACATCAACAACTGTAAAGTAAAATCAGAAATCATTAAAATTAATCTCACAAATCAAACTCAAAGTTTATTTAAATCTGTTGAAATCGCAAACCATCTATGTTCATACACAGAAAGTGATATCTATTTTATTGAAGATGATTATTTACACCAAGTAGATTCTGTCTTAAAATTATCAAAAGCGGTAAAGACATTTGGTTTGGTTACCGGATATGACCATCTTTATAGATATATTCCGGTTAACCCACCGGATGTGGAATATCCTTTGAAAATAGTATTTGATAGTCAAACCAATTTACATTGGAGAACAACTGAATCTACCACACATTCTTGGTTAACAAGAAATGATATCTATAAAAAAATATCAAATGAAATTTTAAATTTTGGAATGTGGGATATAGGTCTTTTTATTGAGCTACACAGACAAGGATTTCCATTATGGAGTCCAATGCCTGGATTAACAACTCATGTAGATAATCTAATGTCTCCAGGTATTGATTGGGAAAAATTTAATAATGAAATATAAAACATTTCAACTTAAAGCTGTCACAGTAGAAAGAGATATTCCGGAAACAAATCCAGATTGTCATTCAGTAAAGTGTACCGAATGTTGTGAGAAACTTTCTCCTTTTTTAACAGAACAGGAATTTCTTTCGGGTAAATACATCTACACTTTTCTTAATGTTGGCGATGAGAGAAAACCAGCCATTGCAATTCCCAGAACAGATAGAGGTTGTATCTATCTGGATGAGAATAAACTGTGTACTATATATGAGTATAGACCTTTGGCGTGTAGACAATTTGACTGTAGATTAGGACATCATCCTAATATAGAAAATAAATTTATTTGAGGTTATTATGAAATTGAATATTGGTGCCGGTGATACTCGGTACAATGGTTTTTTGAATTGTGATTATGATGAACATTCAAATCCAGATTATGTTTTTGACCTAGAAAAAGATCCATTTCCATTTGAAGATAATTCCATAGAAGAAGTTATTGCTCATCATGTTCTGGAACATATGGGTGAAGGTTATTTCCATTGCCTCCAAGAACTATACAGAGTGTGTAAACATGGTGCAATGATTGATATCAGAGTTCCACACCATAGACATGATCATTTTATCAACGATCCAACACACCGCAGAGCAATCACTCCCGGTGGACTTTGGTTATTCAGTAAAAAATATAATGATACTGCAAAGGAACAAGGTGCTGCTGCTTCTAGACTCGCATATTACTATAATGTAAACTTTGAAGTTCTAGATGTTATCAATATTCCAAGTAAAGAGTATATAAAGGTATTTGAAGGCAAACCTGTACAAGAAGTTGAACAGTATATGCATGAACACAATAACATCATTGAAGAAGTGAATATTAAACTAATAGTGATCAAAGATGATTGATGGAAAAAGTTTAAAATATGTCATCACCAACCTCACATCAAACGAAAAACAAAAATTAGCTCACGAAGTTCTTGATCTATTTGCTTCAAAGGCAGATTGTACCGCAGATTTTGATGTTCTAGGTGAAATTGCATTAAAGTCACAACATCATGCTCTCAGACTTAGATGTGCTATCCACACTTATACTAGAGCAACAACATCTGAACAGTTGTTTAATGCAAGAGAAAATCTGTACACTTGTTACAATACTCTGAACTATCCAGAAAAGGCATTGTTCTATATTGAACAAAACCTTAAAGTCAAACCCAATGATTCGGATACGATGTTGAATAAAGCATTCAATCTGGCCTTAATGGGCAAAAGAACAGAAGCAGAAGAGATTATTCAAAATGTTTCAACATCAGATCCAAAAATTGCTGAAAATATTGAGTTTGCTTTATCTGGAAAGTTATTGAGAGAAGGTCATACAACCAAAGGAATCAATGGGTTTATCAGTTCTTTCAAACCAAAGAACCATTTGTTTGAAGATCAGTTAAAACTAAAATTCTGGGATGGATCTCCGCAGCCAGGAAGAACTATTGTTATTAATGGTGAAGGTGGTATTGGTGACGAACTTATCAATATAAGATTCATGGACAAATTTAAAGAATGGGGTATGAATCCAATTCTATATTCGTCTTGGAGTATGTATCGTCCTGATACTGTTGATTTATTCAAGAGACACGGACATACTGTTGTAACTACTCCATATTTCTTTAAAAAAGATTATCTATGGACACATATGATGAGTATTCCAGGATATCTTGGTCTAAAAGAAAAAGATTTGTGGAATGGACCATATTTAAAACCATTGAGAAATCCAAAGAACAATCTAAAAGACAAAAACAAGTTAAGAATAGGAATCAAATGTAGTGGTAATCCATATTTTGAACAGGACATTTATAGAAGTATTCCTATAGAAGAAATGATAGCTGCAATTCCTAAAGATTTCAGTATCTACTTCTTTGATAAAGAAAAGGAACATTCCGGAACCATATCACTAAAAGATAAATTGAATACATGGGAAGACACACTAGATTATATTGACCAAATGGATGTTATATTGTCTTCTTGCACCAGTTTACCACATGCATCCGGAGCAATAGGAAAGAAAACCATTGTGTGCGTACCGATTGCAAAGTATTATACTTGGATATCAACCAGAACGAATGAAACAACTCCTTGGTATGGAGACAACTTCACAGTATTGGATCAGACTACACCAAGATGCTGGAAGCAACCCCTAATTAGAGTTAACCAATTACTGAGAGAAATGTTATGATTAATGTACATTATGCGATTCAGATGTGTGATGCGTTTTCAAATTCTAGAGAACATTCTGAAAGATACTGTTCCAATGATAGAACTGTAATATCCAAAAAATGTATTAAATCATTTATGGATTCGGTTAAATATGTTTCAAAAGAAAAACCAGAAGTTCTACACACAATAAAAATATTCAATGATCACTCATCAGACGATTTGGTTTCATTTGTTGGGAATTTAGTAAAAGATTATTCATCGGAAAATATTATCATTGGGTTTGAATCCTTATCCGAATCTGGAATTATGCATTCTATAGGAAAATGTTATGATTGGTTGAAGATGAATGGAAAGGACCTAATATACCAAGTACAGGATGATTATCTATTTAAAGAAGATGCCATATACCAAATGATAGACATTTTCATGCAAGTATTCAATGATATTGAAACAATGCCAATAGTTTCTCCGTTCAACTATCCGCTTTATTGGAAAAGTAAAAGTTATCGGTACAAATCAACACCAAGAATGATTGTTCCTGGAGATAAACAATACTGGATACAGTGTTATGACATTTCATGTTCTTTCTTAACAAGTCATGAACAGTTTGTTCGTAATTGGGATATATTTGAATATTTTTTGAGTTTGGATCCCACCGGAGGAGAAACAGGAGACTTAGAAAACATATCTTTGAATAAAATTTTAGTGGATAGACAACAACTAGGATTAACACCATTTAATAGTTTAAGCTTGCATATGCAATCTGAATTTGAAAAAGATCCTTATACCGATTGGGTTTCATTGTGGAACAAACAAGACATAGAAAACAAAATAATTATTCCAGCTAAATCTTTACTGAATATTGGTTGTGGTCCGAACAAATTAAACTTTAAATGTCTAAGTCAATTCCAAGAAATTTCTTTTGATGCTGATGTATCCATAAAACCAGATATTGTCGGAGATATCACAAATTTAGATATCATACCCACAAACTCTATAGATGTTTTTTGGGCATCACATGTACTTGAACATATACACACATTGAAAGTTATGGGTGTATTAAAAAATATGAATAGAATTTTAAAAGAAGACGGACTTGGTATCATACTCGTTCCAAATTTGAAAAGTTTAGGAAAACAAATTTCAGAGGGATTGATACATCATCCAGTATATGTATCACCGGGCGGCCCAATAACTCCAATGGACATGTTATATGGTGGTGTACACCTTTCCAAAAATAACGATTTTATGCATCATAAAACCGGATTTACTCCAGAATATGCAACACAACTTTTATCTGAATTAAAAATAAATGGATATGTCAATGAATTTGAATATAATTTGTGTATTTTAATATCAAAAAAACCACTATCAGAAGTTTGTGTGGATATTGATGAAGTACTAAAGGAATACTATACACCCTGAACTACAGCACAAGAATATTTTTGGTAATGTTCCACAAGGTTACTTGGCATTGGAACCCATTCAATAACATCCGAAGAACCACCAACTTCTAAAGCAACTTCGTAAAATGATTTTGGTTTAGAAGTACCAATATCATAAATGCCATTTGGCTGATTATACCATAGTTTTAACTTTTTGTCAATTAACTCTTCAACAGAAATAAAATCTCTATAGAATTCTTTTGATCCTTCAAATAGTTTTATTTTACCGATTTCTTTAAGTTGTTTTGCAAATTTAGAATAGGGACTAGCCTGGTCTCCCTTATGGTCTTCATTGGTACCATAAACATTAAAGTATCTCATACCTTGTAGTAATTTTGGTGGTCTTTTACTATTAATCACCAAATGAGCAACATAATCAATCTGTTGCTTTGATTTTGCATAATGATTTAATGGATTTAATGATTTATTTGGATTGTGCCATTCTTCAATTGATGGATTACCATACACTGAGGCTGAAGATGCATATTGTAATGGTATATTATTATCTCTACAATAATAAATTAAATTCCATGTACACTGAACATTTCTCTCGAATAATTTCTTTGTATCGGTTTCTGTCGTTGAAGATATTGCACCTTCATGAAATATAGACTCGATATTTTCATATTTTTCTATATGTTTATAGAATTCTTCGGATGGTGTGAATATCACAGGTAAATCTTTAAAATATTCGGGACGCATTACATAGTCCACACACATAATGTTTTTCTCTCCTCTGTTCACAAGTTCCTTAACTAAATTGGAACCAATAAATCCGGATGCACCAGTTACAACTATCATAAATACTCACATAAATAGAATTATATATTCAACCTAGTGTACAAGATGGCTACAATAACATCCAGATCCCAATTCAAAGATTACTGTCTCCGCCGTTTGGGCTTTCCCGTTATTGATATAAATGTGGATGACGACCAGGTGGAAGATCGCATCGATGATGCTATTCAATTTTTTATTGATAGACACAATGATGGCACACAGAAAGTCTTTTATATAAAATATTTGACACAAGAAGATATCAATAATCGATATATCAATTTGGATCCATCTGTCGTAAAAGACAGTTCCAATAACTCATTGGATATTGTTGGTGTCACTAGAATATTTCCCATACAAGATTCACAAGCAACGATTAATATGTTTGACCTGAGATATCAACTTAGATTAAACGAACTGTACGACTTCACCTCCGCGTCATACATCAACTATACTCTGACAATGCAACATCTGCGTTCTCTTGAACTTATGTTCACTGGTGAGGTTCCTATTCGTTACAACAGACACATGAGAAGATTGCTCATTGATTGGAACTGGGGACAATCTGAAGCGCCAGTAGGAACAGTAGCTGTCATAGAATGTTATGCGACATTAAATCCAGAAATATATGTTGATATGTGGAATGATCGTTGGTTGAAGCAATATGCCACAGCATTAATCAAAAGAATGTGGGGTTCGAATTTGCAAAAGTTCAAGGGTCTGCAACTTCCCGGTGGAGTAACAATGAATGCTGATGAAATATATGATGACGCACTGGAAGAAATAAAGCAATTAGAGGATCAGATGGAATCTGAGTTCGGCGGCGTGCTAGAATTTTATATGAATTAATATGTCATCCGGATTAACAAACCACTATTTCAACAATTATAATGCCAAAAATGAGCAAAGACTCATAGAGGATTTAATTGTCGAATCAATAAAAATAATGGGTTTTGCTGCCTATTATATTCCTATTTTTAATCCTGAAGATAGGGATATATTGTTTGGTGAAGATCCTTTAAAGAAATTCAAATCTGCATATCCAATAGAGATGTATCTTTCTACTGCGATGCAATATGATGGTGATAGGGACTTCTTCACAAAATTTGGTTTGGAAATTCGCAACGAAGCTTCAGTTATAATTTCAAAAAGAAGTTTCACACAACGAATACCAACCAATATTGTAAGACCCAGAGAAGGTGATTTGGTGTATATTCCTGTCATCAACGGTGTTGGTAACTTAATGGAAATTACATTTACCGACCACACCAAAGACTTCTTTATGTTGGGTAGAAAGGTTCCTTATTTCTATGAGCTGAAACTAGAACAGTATCGTTTCTCTCAAGAAATTATCGATACTGGTATCGACGAAATCGATTCTGTTGTACAAGATGTTGCATATACAATTCAGTTCCATATGGACACTGGTTCTGGAAATTATGAACTGAGAGAAATTGTATATCAATCTCCAGATGGAACTTATGCAAATTGCACATCATATGCCTCGGTTCAAAGTTGGAATGCACCAACAAAAATACTGGCAGTTACATATATGAAGGGTGACTTTATTGATACACAACCGATTTATGGTCAAACGTCAGGTGCTCAATACAACTTAGTATCTTATGACCCATTGAATGTTGTGGTTAAGAATGATACTTATGATAATCGTTTCATCAACACACAAGGAAGTGATGTAACTGATACCTCAGAATCCAATCCATTCGGTTCGTTATAATGAATATTATACACAACGATGTTATTAGAAAAATAATTCTTGCATTTGGCAATATCTTTAGCCAATTACCCCTGGTCAGATATAAAGATGGTGACACACAAGAATTTGAAAGATTTGTCCTTTCATTAATTTATGCACCAAAAGAACAATATGTACACAGATTACAAGATGATCCGGATCTAGATTCTAGAGTACAGGTAATTATTCCTTCATTATCGTATGAAATGGTAGGATTGAAATATGATGCCTCCAGAAAACAAATAACAAATGTCAAAAATTTTTCACAAACGCCGCAGGGCACATTCTCACAATATAATCCTGTTCCTTATGATTTTGATTTTGAATTGAATTTATATTCTAGAACATTTGAAGATGCACATCAGGTCGTTGAACACATACTGGCATACTTCACACCAGATTACACCATTAAGGTAAATCTAATACCGGCATTAGGAGTAATTAGAGAGATTCCAATTCTTTTGGATTCTGTTGATAGAAGTATTGACTTTGAGGGTGACAGAGAATCCGGACCAAGAAGAATCATTTTCACATTCCATTTTACTGTGAAAGGTTTCATATTTGGTAAAGTAACTGATGCTTCAGGTAAACTCATAAAACATTCAATCACATCAATCTATAATGAAATTTCTTCGACAGATGCGTTTAAGTTTTATCTATCAAATACTGGAAACGGAACATATTTGAAAAATGAGTTTGTGTATCAAGGATACGATTCAAAATATCCCACAGCATCAGCAACAGTTGTCAGGCACGATAAAGCTAATAATGTGTTGGAATTGACTGGTATACATGGAGATTTTATCTCAACAGAACCATTGATTGGTTCCACTTCACATGCCAGTTACTTATACACTTCATCATCACCGTCTCCTGGAAAAATGACACAGATCGATGTTCGTGTTAAACCATATACTGCCAACGTCTCAGATAACTGGACAGCAAACACAATTATAACAGAATTTCAGTAAAATAAATACAATGTATTCAATTATTTAGGAATAAAAATGTCAGGAATAACACTTTCACAGTTGCCAGTATTGGATTCCGTGTCCGCAAACAATCCTAAAATTGTGTTGTTGGCGAGTGATGAGACGGGAACAAATACTTCTTATGCACTTCCATTGGGTACAATTTATAATGCTTTCAGGACAACATACAACACAAACAATGAAATCCTGACACTGAATCTAACTGCATACGGAAATGTTGTTGCGGGTTCTAATTTGTATTCCAATGTTATAACGACTGTTCTCGGTTCAAATCAAGACATAACTATTGATCCTGACGGTACAGGTAATGTTATATTTCCTTCATCAACAGAACTACTTGTACAGAGTACGGCACCATCAACTTCAATATCAACCGGCGCATTAGTAGTTTCTGGTGGTATTGGTGTTGCGGGCAATGTTTATGCATCAAATGTTATTGTTGGTGGTACAATTGATATATTTAATTATGTCATTTCATCTAATTCCCAGTTAAAATCATATACTGATGGCGCTATTACTTCAGCCAATACCCAACTGAAATCTTATACTGATGGTATTGTAACATCAGCTAATACGCAGTTAAAATCATATACAGATGGTGCTATTGCTTTAGCCAATACTCAGCTGAAGACGTACACTAATGGTGCTATCGGATTAGCAAATACACAGTTAAAAGCATACACTGATGGTGTTATTACTTCAGCCAATACCCAACTGAAATCTTATACTGATGGTATTGTAACATCAGCTAATACGCAGTTAAAATCATATACTGATGGCGCTATTACTTCAGCCAATACCCAACTGAAATCTTATACTGATGGTCAAATCTCATATGTTTCTAATGTAAACACAACTCAGAATACGCGACTTGGTACAGTCGAAGCCAATACAGTTTATCTATTTGGTGCTGTAAATCAAGCGAACACTAATGCATCGAATGCCTCTTATTTGTCTTTTGGTACTATACCAAGTCCAATACTGGGCAATTCAACTCTATATATTGGTACAACTGCAATCACATTGAATCGTGCATCTGCGGGTTTAGTGTTAACCGGTATCACATCTATTGATGGTGCATCACCAGTTGCAAATGTAACATCTTATGGTATTGTAAACAATGCAGTGACCGGAACATATTATCCAGGTATGTCTCTTGGTGTTTCAGGTAATAATGCAACATATGCCAACTCATCACTAAGTTTTAATGCTGCCACTGGAACATTGACAACAGGATCTTTCTATTCATCCAATACATCAGCAAACAACTATTTTTCTGGCGATATCACTGTTACTGGTGTTATTGCAACCAATGCTGCTGCACCAACCATTGCAGCTACGGGTAACATTGCACCAACCAGAATGATTACTTTCATTTCCGGTACTGCTGCACCAATTGCAAATATCACTCCACCAGTTCGTATTGCTGTTGGTGGTGGACAAATAACACTCATACCAACTGCCACGTGGACAACAAACACGGCGGGTAATATTGCATTGGCATCCACCGCAGTTGTCAGTAAAGCAATGATCATGACATGGGACAATGCAACTGGTAAATGGTATCCTAGTTATTAATAAAATGGATTATTATGTCAAAATTTGAAAAAAGTATAGAAGAAATTTTTGATGTGACACCTTTCCAAGGTAATCCCAACATTGATAAAGATAAACAAGTCACATTAACTCCTGCGCCCAGATCGAATGACCTTGAACCAGATCTAAAAGGAGATCTGGTTGATGCGTACGAACAATCGCGAACTAATCTCCAAGATTTAATTGACAATGGCAGAGATGCAATGGAAGAACTTCTCCAAATCGCCAGAGAAGGACAACATCCTCGAGCATTTGAAGTATACGCTGGACTGTTAAAAAATATGGTAGATGCTAATAAAGAACTTCTAACCATACAGAAACAAATGCGGGATATGGACAATAATAAACAGAAAGCAGGCGATACTAAAATCGACAAAGCCATATTTGTGGGCACTGCGGCTGACTTGAATAAATTGTTAAAGGATGATTCGTAATGGCAGAATTGCGTCCACAAGATTCATATAGAGACAATCCACTACTGAAACGAACTGGAGTAAATACAAATTACTCCAAACAACAGATAGAAGAATATAAAAAATGTGCAGCTGATCCTGTATATTTTGCAACGAATTATATTCACATCATCAATGTTGATGAAGGTCTGATCAAATTTGATATGTGGGATTTCCAAAAGAGCATGTTATCCATGTTCAAAGATAATCGTTTTGTTATCACCAAGTGCCCAAGACAGGTTGGTAAAACCACAACAACTGTAGCATATATGTTGTGGATGTCACTTTTTCATAATGAACAGAATATTGCCATTTTGGCCAACAAAGGACAAAATGCAAGAGATATCTTAGGTAAGTATCAATTGGCATATGAAAATTTACCAGACTGGTTACAACAAGGTGTTGATACGTGGAACAAAGGCACGGTTGTACTTGAGAACAAATCAAAGATTATTGCATCATCCACATCATCTTCCGCAATTCGTGGTGGTTCATTCAATCTAGTATTCTTGGACGAATTTGCATTCGTACCAAACAACATTGCAAACGAATTCTTTACTGCTGTTTATCCCGTTATCTCATCCGGTAAGAAAACAAAGATCATTATCGTTTCAACACCAAACGGTATGAATCTATTCTATAAACTATGGCAAGATGCTGTAGAGAAAAGAAGCAATTATGTTCCATTCGAAATTCACTGGTCACATGTTCCAGGTAGAGATGAAGACTGGAAAGAAGAAACAATTCGCAATACTTCCGAAAGGCAGTTTGCCCAGGAATTCGAATGTGTTGATGGTAACACACTTGTTGAAATAAAAGATGTTGTTACAAATGAAATATTTAAAATAAGAATGAGAGACTTATATGATTTTATTTGAGACATTGTTTTTTGGTTTATAAATAATAAAAATATCCAGAAAACAACCATGTCAAAATCATATAGAAAAATATGGGAACATTATTACGGCCCCATTCCGATGGATGAAGATGGTCGTTCTTATGAAATTCATCACAAAGATGGTGACAGAAATAATAACCATATTGAAAATCTTTTGTGTGTATCAATAAAAGAACACTATGATATTCATTATGAACAAGGTGATTATGGTGCTTGTGTTATGATCGCAAAAAGAATGGAATTGCCACCCGAGCATTTATCACAAATACAAACTGGTATAAAAAGACCAGGAGTTGGTGGTGTGAAAAAAGGAACAATACCTTGGAATAAAGGAAAATCTGGATACAAATTGAATTTATCTGAAGATGCAAGACGGAGTATGGGTTCCAGCAATAGAAATGTTGGACCATTAAACGACAATATCACTCAAACAATACTAAATCAATACAACAATAGAATTGATATTGATGATGATAGAATTAATAAAGTCCAAAGAAATGGTAAATTATTCACATACAAAAGAGCGTTCTGTGAAAAAATATCAAAGGAATACAATGTGACAGTACAAGCAGTTATTGCACTAATGAAAAAACATGTTCAAGAAGAATAATAGATTCCAAATAAAAACACCAACTGGTTATGAAAACTTTTATGGTGTGCAGAAAAAAATAGTAGATAGATTATATACTATCAATTTTGATGATGGCACATTACTGGAATGTTCAGCCAACCATGCGGTATTGACAAAAACTGGTTATGTTTTTGCAAGAGATTTGGATATACACGAGGATGTATCCGGAAAAAAGGTAACCAATCTATCTTATGTTGTCGGTGAATTTGAAGTATTTGATCCGGTTGGTGTAGAAAATCACTCAAGTTATTATTCCAATGGTGTTGTCTCACACAATACCCATTTCTTGGGTAGTTCCAATACTCTGATATCTGGTCATAAACTACAAATGATGCATTATCGAGATCACATATCTGAACACGACGATCTCAAAATTTATGAATATCCTGTGACAGAAAATGGAGACGATATTAAAAAAAGTCATCTATATTGCATCACTGTGGATCCATCGGAAGGCAGAAATTTGGATTCTTCCGCATTCAATGTATTCGATATCTCTGAAACACCATATCGACAAGTCGCAACATACAAAAGTCCCACGATACCATTAATGTTGTTTCCCACCATTATATACAATGCGGCAAGACTATATAATGATGCATACATTATTGTTGAAATAAATAATAATCCACAGGTTGCTGATCAACTGCATCATGAATTAGAATATGAAAATCTAATGAAAGTGTTTACCGGCAACAAGAAACCCCAACAGTTATCAGCAGGATTTGCTAGAGGTGTTCAGTTGGGTTTAAAAATGTCTCCTCAAGTAAAGAGAATTGGATGTTCCAATTTGAAGACATTGATTGAGGGTGACAAACTCATAGTAAATGATTTTGATACTTATTCCGAGTTGACAACGTTCGTTGCAAATAAGAACTCGTTTTCTGCGGAAGAAGGTGCAAATGATGACTTAGTTATGTCTATGGTAATTTTTGCATGGGCAACAACTCAGAAATATTTCAGAGAAATAGTAACCCACGATCTAAGAAAGCAAATTCAGTTAGAGAGTATGAATCAACATGATGAAGATATGATGCCTGCTCCTATTATAGATAATGGATTAGAAGATGGTCAATATGAAGTGATGGATGGAGATGTTTGGCATGTTTCTTCATTGAATGATGAAAATAAATATTCACATTGGCAGTTTGACGGAAATCGTTTGCTTAGAATGTAAATTCACCTATTAATAAATATCGCTATGGTATACAATTTACCAAAAAACCTATAATAATTTAAGGAGATTAAAATGGGATATCAAATTTCTCCCGGCATTAATGTATCCGAAATCGACCTAACTACGGTCGTACCTTCGGTTTTAACTACTGCTGGAGCATACGTTGGAGCATTCAAGTGGGGTCCAGCAAATCAAGTCATTCTGGTTGACAGTGAGATTACTTTATCTAAAACTTTTGGAACACCAGATTCCAATACCGCAACATCTTTCTTTTCAGCTGCAAACTTCCTTGCATACGGAAATAATCTGAGTGTTATTCGTGCTGTCGGCACATCGTCTCTGAATGCATCTTCAAACACCACAGGCGCTGTACAAATTAAGAACAGTAGTGTATTCGGAGATACTCTTTTGTCCACAAACAATATGAATACATATGGCGCATTCATATCTCGTTATCCTGGTGCATTAGGAAATTCACTTTCTGTTACGGTTATCGATACAGGTAATACTGCACGATCAGACATTTTCACTTCCGCGCCAGGCACTTCAGATTACGTTGCAAATCTAGGTGGTGCAAATGATGAAATTCATATCGTCGTTACAGATGCTGGTGGACTCTTTACTGGAATAAAGAATACTGTTCTAGAAACCTTTCCGTTCGTATCGAAAGCTGTAGATGCAGTAAATTTGAACAGCGGTTCTTCAAACTACTACAAACAAGTCATTTTCAATAGTTCTAGATATATCTACGCTGTTGATTCTGTTGACTATTCCAATACAAGTACTACTTGGGGACAATCTGCTTCGGGAACCATTTTTGATCCAATTTCACCAAAGTTGATTAAATTCAATTTGACTGGAGGTTCAGATTCGTTACCATCAAATTCAGACATCAATGATGGTTGGTCGATTTTTGAAAACAAAGAAACTTATGACATTTCTTTGTTGATTACTGGTCCAGTTAGCACACCAACACAACAACATGTTATTGACAATATTGTAAATGTGAGAAAAGATTGCGTAGCATTCATTTCTCCGCCATATGAAACGGTTGTCAATAATTTGGGTATTGAATATGCAGGAATACAATCTTGGTTAGGATCTCTTGCAAGATCATCATCTTATGTTGTTGCGGATTCCGGATGGAAATATCAATTCGATGTTTATAACAACGTATATCGCTGGGTTCCTTTAAATTCAGATATTGCTGGTCTTTGTGCATCAACAGACACAGCACAAGATCCATGGTATTCACCCGCAGGATTTAATCGTGGCGGAATCAAGAACGCAATCAAGTTATCTTGGAATCCATCTAAAACATTTAGAGACGGTTTATATGCTTTGGGTGTTAATCCTGTTGTTTCTTTCACTGGTCAGGGAATTGTACTGTTCGGTGACAAAACGCTGCAATCCAAACCGTCAGCATTCGATAGAATTAATGTTCGCAGACTGTTCATTGTACTTGAAAAGGCAATTGCGAAAGCTTCACAATATTCTCTGTTTGAATTGAATGACGAGTTCACAAGAGCACAATTTGTTGCATTAGTAACTCCATTCTTGAGAGATGTTCAGGGCCGCCGTGGCATTACAGACTTTAAGGTAGTTTGTGATGGAACAAATAATACTGGACAAGTCATTGATAGTAATCAGTTTGTTGGTGATATCTACATCAAACCAGCACGTTCAATCAACTATATTCAGTTGAATTTTGTTGCGGTTGGTACTGGTGTTGATTTCAAGACTATCGTTGGTGCTGCTTAATAAATAAAGAAATAATAGGAGAATAAAGATGGCATTTAACGTAGCTGCATTTAGATCGAATATGGTTGGTGACGGAGCCCGTCCCAATCTATTTCAAGTAAATCTAACATTTCCAACGATTCTGAATACTGTGTCCGCTCCAAGTAGAAAGATATCTTTCATGGCTAGAGCAGCACAACTTCCAGGCTCTTCTATCGGCACTGTTCCTGTTTACTATTTTGGACGTGAACTGAAGTTTGCAGGAAACAGAACTTTTGCAGATTGGACACTTCAAATCATCAACGATGAAGATTTTTCCATTCGCAATGCACTTGAAGTTTGGATGAACAACGTCAACAGTCATGCGGGTAATGTTCGCAGTTCTGCGGCATTAAATCCTACAAGTTACACTTCAGACGCCGACGTTACACAGTATGGAAAATCAGGTGATGGCATAAAGACATATTCTTTCGTTGGTATGTTCCCGATTGATGTTGCTCCGATCGATCTTGATTGGAGCTCGAATGATACAATTGAAGAATATTCAGTGACATTTGCATATCAGTACTGGGAATCCAATACTACTACTTAATGATGTAATAACAAAATGGAGGATCGGAAGGTCCTCCATTATCTTGATATAAAGGCAAACATGGCAAGTAATAAATTTTCGCTTTTTGGTTTTTCGATTGCTCGCAACAAGACTGATCTTGATAATGCGGTTCAGCAATCGTTTACTCCACCACAGAACGATGATGGTGCTCTCACCATTACATCGGCAGCATATTATGGCACTTACGTTGATTTGGATGGTACAGCCAAAAATGAAGTTGAATTAATTTCTCGATATAGGGAAATGGCAATGCAACCAGAAATTGAATCTGCCATTGATGATATTGTGAATGAGGCCATTTGTCAAGATGATGATGGAGTCACCATCAATATTGTTCTGGACAATTTAAAACAACCAGACAGAATTAAAAACTCAATTCGAGAAGAGTTTCAAACTATTCTCCGAATGTTGAATTTCAACAACATGTCCCATGATATTTTCCGTAGATATTATATTGATGGTAGAATGAACTATCATATTATTATCGACAGAGAAAATCCAATGGCGGGGGTCAAAGAACTTCGATATATTGATCCTAGAAAATTAAGAAAGGTTAGGGAAATCAAAAAAAGAAAAGATGAAAAAACCGGCGCTGAAATTATGGATGTTGTTAACGAATATTACATCTATAATGATAAGGTTGTTTCGGGATCTTCGTCCAACTATGGTCCTCTAGGTGTCCGTATTACTACAGATTCTATTATATCTGTCGTATCAGGTCTTATGGATTCAAGACGCGCTGTGGTACTTTCTTATTTACATAAAGCAATTAAGCCATTAAATCAGTTGCGTATGATTGAAGATGCAACGGTTATCTACCGTATCTCTCGCGCACCTGAACGTAGAATTTTTTACATCGATGTTGGTAATCTTCCTAAACAGAAGGCAGAACAATATATGCGTGATATCATGGTCAAATACAAGAACAAACTTGTATATGATGCAAACACTGGTGAAGTTCGTGACGACAGGAAGTTTCTTTCCATGATGGAAGACTTCTGGTTACCAAGAAGAGAGGGTGGTAAGGGTACAGAGATCTCCACCTTACCTGGTGGACAAAATCTAGGTGAACTGGAAGACGTAAAGTATTTTGAAAAGAAATTATATAAGGCACTCAATGTTCCTGTTGGTAGATTAAATCCAGAAACATCAGGTTTTACTATTGGAAGAGTCGCTGAAGTCACCAGAGACGAATTAAAGTTTTCAAAATTTGTAGCGAGACTTCGCAATAGATTTTCTGATTTATTTGATCAAGCACTTAGGGCCCAGTGTGTACTGAAGGGTATATGTACTTCAGAAGAATGGGAGTTATTTAAAGAACAAATTCACTATGATTTCATTCAAGACAACAATTTCACGGAATTGAAAGAAGCTGAATTAATGAAAGAAAGATTGGGTCTTTTAGAACAAGTCGATTCATATACGGGCAGATATTATTCTCAAGCCTGGATTCAACGCAGCGTATTGCGTATGTCAGACGACGAAATCAAGTTGATGCAGAAAGAAATTGAAAAAGAGAAGAAAGAGGGTCTTGGGATTCCCACAGAAGTTACAAATACTGTTGCACAACAGCAGATGATTGGCGACATTCAGAATGATCAGCAATATGATATGATGAAAAAACAGATGTCGTTGCAGACAAAAATGACACCTCAGCAATCTACTGCACAACCAAAACAAGATTCTAAAAAAGACAACCCAAAAGGTTCATCAAAAGGAAGCAATAAACAAGAACTTCCAAACAAAATAAATTATCCAGATGTTCAGTTGGAAGACGAAGGAACATTTAGTAAAATAAAGAAAATACTATAAATAATCTTATTTGGAGATAAAAATGTCTAATATTAAATCTTTTGTGGATTACACTTTTCAGGACGACGGTAGTGCGGCTAGAGAAATTCTTTACGCAGAAATTCATGATCGTGTAATGTCACATATTGAAACAATGAAATTAGAACTTGCTGGTGGATTACTGGCAAGAGAAGGCGCTGGTTGTGATATGGAAAAAGAAGAAGATCACGATGACGAAAAGGAAGACAAAGCAATGATCAAAAAGATGATCAAGAAAACTTGTCTGACTAAAGAAGATGTCGATGGCGATGAAGAGGATGGTTTTGACGAAGATGACGAGGAATCTGACGAATTTTCCGAAGACGAATAAAAGGTATTAAACAATGGCAACATCAAACAGTCAACAAATATTAATTGACACAACAAAAAGAACCGTCATCAAGCGCGTTGGAATTTTTGATTCTGCCGGTGGAAATGAAGTTGAAACGGTCATCATTGATCCAAGAACATTAAGTGGTTGCTTAAATGCTAATGGTGCATTATATCAAACAGGAAATACACTACCTGCGGGATTTGGTGCAAATGCATTTACCATTAAGAGAATTGTTTACAATGTCGACCAGGAGATTGGCCATTTACAAATGAAATGGCAAGGTGACACAAACAAAACAATCGTTGCGCTTGGAGTTGGAGCTGGCGATACAAATCCAAATGATAACCTGCCGGCAATTTGGAATAATGCTACTAATCCAACAGGAAATGTAACAATTACAACGGTTGGAACCACAGGAAATGCAGCATACACATTAATTATTGAATTGCATAAAAACGGAACATATTTCAGTTCAGGTCAGTTTACTGATCCTGCGGCATTCAATTATCCTCCATATGGAGTAACTCCTTAATGAAACTCATTAAAGAAATAACCGAATCGGTCAATTATCTCATTGAAGAGTCGGACGGAAAACGTTCACTTTTCATTGAAGGTCCTTTTCTGGTTTCGGAACGAACAAATCGTAACGGTCGTATGTACAAAGAAGAAACCATGCGTAAAGAGGTTCACCGTTACTCCGAAGAATATATAAATAAAAATCGTGCCTTTGGAGAATTGGGTCATCCAGATTCTCCATCAATCAATCTAGATAGAGTATCACACCTTATCGTGTCCCTACGTCAAGAAGGAACTGATTGGATAGGCAAAGCTAAAATTCTTGAAACCCCTATGGGTAACATTGCGAGAAATCTTATTGAAGGTGGTGCTCAATTAGGAGTATCTTCTAGAGGTATGGGTTCACTCAAAAATGTCAATGGAATTAACATTGTTCAAGATGATTTCTATCTGGCCACAGCGGCGGATATTGTAGCAGACCCTTCTGCTCCTGGTGCTTTCGTACAAGGAATTATGGAAGGAAAAGATTGGATGTTAGTTGATGGTGTATGGACAGAAATGCATTACGATACGGCGAAGAAGCAGATCATTTCAGCTTCTAAAAACGATATCGAAGCAGTAAGTCTAAAGATCTTCGAAAACTTCCTAAAATCACTTTAAGTATAAATATCCAATATAAAAAAAATCAAGGAGATTTTCAAAAATGGGAAAACTTAATCTATCCGAAGCCGCTAAGGAAATCTTAAATGCAAATATTGCAGCTAAGAAGTCTGGCCAAGAAGGCGGTGTCGGTGAAACAAAATTAAACACATCTGTCGCTTACGGACAAAAAGACGCAGGCGTTATTGGTCATTCTCCGGAAAAAGAAGATGACGAATTACCTAATTACCTGAAAGGAACTCCACAAGCAACTCCTCCAGGTGCAACTCCTCCAGTTGGTTCTGAAAAAGATGGTGTTGGTTACACATCACCAAAGAATCAACCACAAGAAACACAAGGTCGTGCAGATCTTCGTGCAACTGCACAACAAGATGCAAATCAATATGCGAACATTCGTGACCGCGTAGCATCTAAGTTGGCACCACAGACCATGCAAGCTAACCCAGGTGCAACCTTCCAATCTTATCATGAAGATATTGAAGCTATGTTATCTGGTGAAAATCTTTCAGAAGATTTCAAGAACAAAGCATCAATGATTTTTGAAGCTGCGGTTTCTGCCAAGGCAACTTCTATTGCTGAAGATGTTGTTGTAGAAGCAATTGCTGAACTTGAAGATCAATTCAATGATGCATTGGAAGAAGTCACCGAAGAGATGTCCAATAAAGTTGATTCATATCTTGATTATATGGTCAAGGAATGGGTTAAAGAAAACGAAATTGCTATCACCAAAGGTCTTCGTGCAGAAATCGTAGAAGATTTCATTGACGGTCTCCGTAATCTGTTCATCGAACATTACATTGACATTCCAGAAGACAAGGTCGATATCGTCGAAGAATTAACTTCCAAGATTGAAGAATTGGAAGGTGCGCTGAATGAACAGATCAAAGAATCTGTCGAACTTTCATCAATCATCGACGAACATATGAAATTTGAGGCTATTTACGCAGCATGTGAAGGCCTGACGCAGACACAGGTGGAAAAAATCAAGGGACTTGCAGAAAGTATCGATTTTACCTCCGAGGAAGAATTTGCAGAAAAATTAGAAACAATTAAAGAATCTTATATTGGTTCTACTGTAAAATCTGCCGATAGTTCTGCTCTAGATGATGAAGTACAACTTATCGAAGAAGATAGAAAAGGTGGTTATGTAGATCCAGAAATGGCATACTACACAAAAGCTATCTCACAAACTGTAAATAAATAAATAACAATTTTAAGTACAACAAGGAGTTAAACAAATGTATTTAACTGAAGAACTACAAAAGAAATGGCAGCCTGTTCTGGAACATCCAGAACTTGAAGCCATTAAGGATCCTTACAAGAGAGCAGTAACTACTCTTGTATTGGAAAATCAACAGGCTGCAATGAGAGCAGATCGTCACCAACTACACGAAACAGACAATGGTCCTACCAACGTTGCTGGTGGTGTACAGAACTTCGATCCTATCTTGATCTCTCTTGTTCGCCGTTCACTTCCTAACCTGATTGCGTATGACGTTGCTGGCGTTCAGCCAATGACTGGTCCTACTGGTTTGATTTTCGCAATGCGCGCTCGTTACAACAGTCAGAATACTGATCCTGCAAGTAGCGGCACAGAAGCGTTCTATAACGAAGCAAACACCATTTTCTCTGGTGTTAATTCATCTACAAACCCATACGGTTTCGTTGGATCACAGGCATCTGATAAGGCTAATAGCTTCCAAGATCCTTCATCTAAGGCAACCACCACTGGTATTGCAATGCCTACTGCCCAGGCTGAACTTCTTGGTTCAGACGTTGGTCGTACCTTTGCAGAAATGGCTTTCACCATTGAAAAGGTTTCTGTTACTGCACAATCACGTGCTCTGAAGGCAGAATACTCACTTGAACTTGCACAAGACTTGAAGGCGATTCATGGTCTGGATGCAGAAACAGAATTGTCTAACATTCTGTCTACTGAAATCCTTGCTGAAATCAACCGTGAAGTTATTCGTACTATCTACACCTGCGCTGTTGCTGGTGCTCAGTATGGTACTACAACTCCTGGTTACTTCGATCTTGACACAGATTCAAATGGTCGTTGGTCAGTTGAACGTTTCAAGGGTCTTATCTTCCAAATCGAACGTGATGCTAACGTAATTGCTAAGCAGACTCGTCGTGGTAAAGGTAATGTCATGATCGTTTCTTCAGACGTTGCATCTGCAATGGCTATGGCTGGCGTTCTCCAGTACACACCTGCTCTTCAGGCTGACCTGCAAGTAGATGACACTGGTAACACCTTTGCTGGTATGCTTCACGGTCGTATTAAGGTCTATATTGACCCATACTTCGGTGGTTATATCAACAATCAAGAACTTGTTACTGTCGGATATAAGGGTTCTTCTCCTTATGACGCTGGTCTGTTCTACTGCCCATATGTTCCTCTCCAGATGGTTCGTGCTGTTGATCAGTACACATTCCAACCTAAGATTGGATTCAAGACTCGTTACGGCATGGTTGCAAACCCATTTGCACAAGGCCTGGTTCAAGGTAATGGACATCTGAATGAGCGTTCTAACGTTTATTACCGCTTATTTGGCGTCAAAAATTTGATGTAAGGAAATCAATAACTTACAGTGAAACCATCGTAAGAATGGTATTGGGGGACTTCGGTCCCCCTTTTTTATACATATAAATACTCCAATAGGAGGATTATAAATGTCTGTTTTAAATAGAACCCCAGAAAATACAAATCTTTTACAACCTACCAAATTTCTTTTGACTTTTGATAGAGTTCCTGAAGTAACTTATTTTTGCCAAGAAGTCAATATTCCTGGCATACAATTACCTGCTATAGTTGTGCCGTCTCCTGGTTTAGATTATCATCTTGCGGGCAATAAACTCTCGTACAGTACGTTCAACATCAAATTTATGGTAGATGAAAAAGTAAATTCATGGAAAAACATACACGAATGGTTACTGTCTATCGCATCACCACACGGCACAGAAGAAAGAAATTATTTAACTAGATTGCAGAACGAGTTCAAGTCAACCTCGTTTCCACAGTACTCAGATGCCGTATTAACAGTTCTTTCGAATCTCAACAATCCTATTCTGAGAGTACAACTTGTGGGATTATTTCCCATGGCACTTTCAGACATTCAATTCGACACAACTTTATCCTCAGACCATATCATTACTGCGGATGCATCTTTCTCTGTTAAATATTTTGACTTCCTAGACTCTTAATATATAATTTTTTTGTTATTGGTATTATTATGGATTCTTTAGAAAAAGTTTTAGAAAATTGGGAAAAAGATGCGGTCATAGATTCAACTGAACCGTCTCGCGAATTACTTCGTATCCCAATTTTACACAGTAAATATCTGAATGCGTTGACTAGAAGTAAACTTTCTTCGAGAAAAGCACACTTTGATTATTTAAAATTGAAAAAGTCCAAATGGGAATATTACACGGGTAAATTATCAAAAGAGGAATTGGACGAATTTGGTTGGGAACCATTTCCATTTGTATTAAAATCAGACATCAATTTATATCTTGAAAGTGATGATGACTTAATTGCACTTCTCAGAAAAAAGATTGTACACGACGAAATTATTTCTGTCGTTGAAGCAATCCTTTCTGAGCTAAAAAGCAGAACTTATCAGCTTAGAGACTATATCAATTGGGAAAAATTCATCAATGGCGTGTGATATAACGATATCGAAACATAACGAAGTTTATGCCAAAATACTTGCAGAAAAATATATTCTGAGAGAACTATCAGAGTATTTTACATTCTTTGTTCCCGGTCATCAATTTACTCCGGCATTTCGTAATAAAATATGGGACGGAAAAATACGTCTTTTGAATCTACAGTCAAATTTAATTTATCTGGGATTATTGAAATACATTGAATTGTTTTGCGAGGAACGTGATTATATTTACGAATATGATTCAACACGTCCGGATATTCAAGATGAATTCAGTACATATCATTGCGAAAAGTTTGCAGAAAGTCTAAACTTGCACTCTTTGGGTAAACCAATTGGTATAAGAGAACATCAAGTAAAAGCATTTATTACTGCATTACAAAATAGAAGAACACTACTGTTGTCTCCTACTGCGTCAGGTAAATCACTCATCATATATCTCTTGTTCAGACAATTCCTTGATTATCAAAATCTAAAAGGTCTCATTGTTGTTCCCACAACATCACTTGTTGAACAATTATATTCGGATTTTGCTGACTATGCATCAGAAACAGATTTCAATGTACAAGATCATGTACACAGGATTTATCAAGGAATGTCAAAAAATGCTGACAAATCTTTGACTATCTCAACATGGCAATCCATTTTTAAAATGCCAGAAGAATATTTTCACCAATTTGATTATGTCATTGGTGACGAAGCACATCTTTTCAAGGCAACATCTCTGGTCCACATTCTAACATCTTGTGTTAATACCAAATATAGAATTGGTTTGACGGGAACATTGGACGGAACCAAGACACACAAATTGGTACTCGAAGGCCTTTTTGGACCTATTGAAAAAGTTACCACAACAAAAGAACTTATCGATAAAGGACAACTTGCAGATTTCAATATTAAATGTTTGGTTCTAAAACACAGTGACACAATATGTGAGAGTATGTCCAAAAAATCTTATCAGGAAGAAATAGAATACTTGATTCTCAATGAAGAAAGAAACAAATTCATAAAAAATCTTGCGGTAAGTCTAAAACAAAATACACTTATTTTGTACCAAATGGTTGATAAACATGGTAAAATACTGTATAATATGATAAAGAATACTGAGAAAATTGGTAATAGGAAAGTATTTTTTGTTCACGGTGGAACAGACACCGCAGATAGAGAAGAGATTAGAAGAATTATGGAGATAGAAAATGATGCTATTGTTGTCGCTTCTTTTGGCACTTTTTCTACTGGAATTAATATTCGCAATCTGCATAATATTATATTCGCATCTCCATCGAAAAGTAGAGTTAGAAACTTACAATCAATCGGAAGAGGATTGAGAAAGGGTGAAGGCAAAAATCAAGCGACTCTTTATGACATTGCTGATGATTTGCGTCATAAAAATCATATGAATTTCACACTGAAACATTTTGTGGAAAGATCAAAAATTTATTCAGATGAGAAATTTCCTTTTAAGATATATAAAATAAAATTGAAAAATGGATGATAAAGTAAAAATTATAAGATTGATCACCGGAGAAGA
>Ga0304729_1000525_pt1 | contig 28204 bp, 26 predicted proteins | sample C_131016_MF_Meta_FD_190475 | JGI IMG/M metagenome (GOLD analysis project Ga0304729, IMG submission 190475) | Freshwater microbial communities from Lake Croche, Canada to study carbon cycling - C_131016_MF_MetaG (v2) (version 2) | ecosystem: Environmental > Aquatic > Freshwater > Lake | place... | reverse complement strand
GAATTTATGGGCTAATTTTCAAAAATTAATGGCGTAACTCCAGACGATCAGCGCCATCACGAGCAAATTCGAAAGTAGAGACCCAATCAAGTACATCGATCTGATTGCGCATTTCAGAAGGAAATGGCCCAAAGGGCCCTGAAGCACGCAAGATTGCAATAGCCTGCCGATCTAACTCGGGGTTACCAGAACTACGACCGATCGATAGACCATCCTTACCTTGAGCATTTGTAGTAATTCGTCCTTGGGCATCCACGCTGACCACAATTACTAAGCTACCGTACAAAGGGCGGCCATTGGCACGTGGAAAAAATGCACTTCCATAAGCTTCGATCTTCTGACGCATTGCATCGTAGTAGTGTGCAAAAGTCACTGCTTTAGCATTGGTGCCTGTTAAAACCTTACGCCGTGGTTCACGCCCATCTGCCTGTAAACGCTTGGCTAACTCTGCTTCTAGAGAATTGAGTTGTGGTGTGATTTTTTGATCATCGCCGCTCTTGCGTCCACCCGAACGGAGTCGCTCTTCACTCAACCGTGCCAACATTTGTTTTTGCTGTTTCTCCAAAACCTCAAGGCGAGCCTCTGCTCCTAAGCGAGCACGGTGTAAGGCTGTTGCATCTTGATTTTCTGTTTTGCCGCCACCTTGTAAATCAGCTTGCGCTAATTTGGTAGCTTCATTAGGGGGTGTTTTATTACTAGCATTTACTAATATGACGCTCAGTGGTGTGTTGAGGCGACGATTCTCAATCTCCCCGAATCCCCAGCGAACTGATAAGAAAATGATGTGAATGAATAGTGATATACAAAGTGCCAGGCGGAACGGGTGACGCTGCCAAGCGGTTTGAAGATAAAGCAATCCTTTACTGAATTTCTCAGGCATCACGAATCTTGCCAATTTAATCTGCGCTACCATCTTCTTCGGTACTTACTTCAGGCACTTCAAGCTTAGCCTCAACCTCTAAAACCCTGACTGCAGCGCTCAATTGCAGTAAGTCAATATCTGCTAAGACTACCTCAGCACGAGTCATGCGTGGATGGCTTGCTAATTCTGGAATAGGTAGATGAAGTGGCACTAACTCCAATCTGGACATGCCTTCTTTTAAATGGCGTACATGCACGTTTTTAGATTGGGCATCTTGCGTAGCCCAACGTAAGCACCAATATTTTTCTAATCTATCCTGATATTCACCATAAGTTTGATAACAAGACTCAAAGTCGGCTGCTATACCCATCAAACTAGCATCGCGAGGCGGAAAAGGTGCGACCATCTTGGCAGTTACACCATGTTTTGCTAAGGCAATCAGTTGCCATTGGTTTACTAAATCAGAATAGCGGCGTAGCGGTGATGTGCACCAAGCGTAGTAATCTAAGCCTAAACCTTCATGTGGTCCTGGAGTAGTTTGCATGCGTGTGCGTAAAGGACCCCAACCCTTCTGAGTTCTAAATAAGCCTGGCAAGCCATGATCAGCCAAGAGTTGACCGGAAGCGCTATTACAGAAAATCATCCATTCAGCAACGATCGTATCGAGAATAGATCCGCGCTGACGGGCTGTGATCTCTACGCGTTGGACTCCATTCACATCTTTGATTTGAAAATGAAAATCTCTTGCTAAGGCATTGGGATCAATGAGCCCTAGCTGCTCTGCGCGAAGGCCATTAGCCACTCGCTTTTCTTGGCGCTCAGCATGCAGATGCTGAGCAGCCTTCCATAAAATAGAGAGCTCTTTACGATAAGGATAAGTAGCGCCTTCATCAGACAAACTCTCCTCACTGACGAGATGCTCAATATCCTCAAGGCGTAAGTTAGCCGCCATGGGCACCATCTCAGCGCGCATTTGCAGGGAATCTTTGTTGGTCATGCCTTGTGCATCGATATCAACATAGATCGATAAGGCTGGTCTTGGAGCGCCCTGATCTAAAGAAAATTGTTCAATGACTGAATCAGGCAACATCGTAATTTTGTCGCCCGGAAAATACACAGTCGACATCCGACTCCGTGCCACCTGATCAAGGGAATCATCTTTAGTAATCACTAAACCAGGCGCAGCAATGTGAACGCCAATGCGATGACCACCATCTGCTAGCTCTGTTACCGACAAGGCATCATCGATCTCGGTGGTTCCAGCATCATCAATTGAGAACGCCTTCACATCTGCAAGGGGAAGCTCTGCAATGGCAGCGGCATAAGCGGCCTGATCAACTGTAATGCTTTGACTATGCACAGACCCATTAGGAAAGTGCGCCTTGAGAAACATGCCTTGGTGATAAGCCAGGGGGGAATCAATCGCACCGCAACGAATCATTAATTGCGCAGGAGACTCGCCAGTCTGCGTACAAGCAGCCATCAAGGCTTTATAGGCAGAAGTATTTTTATCTGCCGAGAATAGTAACTGTTGAGCAGAAGACTGGAGTGTTTCTGGGAATTTGCCGGCGACCAACTCTTCTTGCCAAGCAGACTGCTGTTCTAGCTCTTTTTGCTTGCGCTCAAGTGCGACTAAGCCAGCCTGCAACTGCTCGAGCGGCGCCCTCTGAAAGCGCCCTCGCCCCTTACGACGAAAAAACACTGGGGCTCCTTGCAAGGCGATACCTAAAGAGACTTGCTGAGGAATCGTGGCTTGAACGCCGAAATACTCATGAGAAACATCAACTAAACTAAACTCTTCGTCTGGCGCGCAATCCCAAAGTAATTGCAAATCGATATCTCTAGATAAAGTTGTAGCTTCGTCCATGACCGCTTGAGCCTCCGGCTTCTCAAAACGAAGCCAAACCTCCTTGGCCTTGAGTTTGATCTTTTTTCCTGAAAGACTGGTGGCCTGCCAAGACTCAGTATCTCCTGAGCCTGATGCAGACTGCACTGTGGCAAGCTTAATGTCCCCGCCCTCTTCGTATAAAAGGTTCATGCTTAGAGAGAAATTCCGCCGCTAACCTCTAAAGCAACTCCATTGATAAAGCTGGCCTCATTACTAACTAAAAATAAATATACATTCGCTATTTCTTCTGGAGTACCCAGGCGCCCAAGCCAACTGCGCCTCTCAATATCTTGCAAAATATTTTCTGGCATCGCTTTAACCATTTCGGTTGCAATAAATCCAGGACAAATGGCATTCACCCGAATACCTTTAGGACCGAGCTCGCGCGCCCAAGTCTTGGTAAAACCAATGACGCCAAATTTGGTAGCAGAGTAATTGGTTTGACCAAAGTTACCGTAAATACCAACCACACTAGATGCATTCACAATCGCGCCTGATTTAGCTTCCAACATATGTGGAACAATTAACTGTGTGCAATTAAATACGCCCTTAAGATTGACATCGATTACTGCATCAAATTGTGCCTCTGTCATCTTTATCAAACGGGCATCTTGCGTAATGCCAGCGTTATTAACCAAAATATCAATCCGGCCATGTTTTTGCATCACTTGGTCTACCACCGCCTGAATACTGGCCCGATCAGTCACATTCATGGCGTAGGCCTCAGCATTCGGAATTTGTGCAGCAGCAGCTTTTACTGCCTCAAGGTTCATATCTGCAATAACCACGATTGCGCCCTCCTCAGCAAAGCGCTGTGCTGTACAAAAACCAATTCCTTTTGCAGCGCCTGTAATGATTGCTACCTTAGCTTTTAATCTGTCACCCATTCTTTACTCTCTGTATTTTGATTTACTTTGATTGTGCCGATTAAGCACTAATCGCCTTTAATATTTTTTGATGCACACCACCAAACCCACCATTACTCATCACCAGAATGTGATCGCCAGGCTTTGCTTCTGCTGCAATGGCATTGACTAAAGCGTCAAGATCATCAAAAGCATGCGCCTTGCCCTGCTCTTTTGTATTGAGTGGGGATAAGACTTCGGCCAAGTCCCAACCTAAAGACTCCTTACCAGCATTAGCGCCATAAGCAAAAACTTGATCAGCCTGTTCAAGGCTGCCTGGAAGCTGGGCCTTCATCACCCCAAGCTTCATCGTATTGGAGCGGGGCTCTAATACGGCCAAGATACGTGCCTGACCAACACGGCGACGTAAACCATCCACAGTTGTCGTAATAGCAGTTGGATGATGCGCAAAATCGTCATAGACGGTAATGTTATTTGCAACACCGATAGTTTCAAGACGTCGTTTGACATTCTTAAATTGCGCCAAAGCTCGCGCAGAATCTGCTGGTGAAATACCAATGTGGTTTGCTGATGCAATGGCAGCCAATGCATTGAGTTGATTGTGTCGACCCATCACTCCAGAGTCTGCAGCCCAGCTCACAGTAGCAACTTCCTTGCCAGATTTGCGCACAATAAACCCGTCACCAGCTTGGGAAATTGATGACCACTCGTTAGCAGCCTCTTGACCAAAACGCTCTACAGGCGCCCAGGCACCGCGTTTAATCACACTTGCCAGGGCCTGCTCTTCGCCATTGACCACTAACAAACCATCGCTAGGAACAGTGCGAACGAGATGATGAAATTGGGTTTCAATAGCTGCAAGATCAGCAAAAATATCAGCGTGATCAAACTCTAAATTATTTAATAAAGCAGTACGTGGCCTGTAATGAACAAACTTGCTGCGCTTGTCAAAAAAAGCAGTGTCATATTCATCGGCCTCGATCACAAAATATTGGCCATCGCCTAAGCGTGCAGAAACTGTGAAATTGAGTGGTACACCGCCAATTAAATAGCCAGGCTGATAACCATTAAATTCTAAGATCCAAGTGAGCATGGCTGATGTTGTTGTTTTGCCATGCGTACCGGCAACCGCTAAAACATGCCTGCCATATAAAACTTGTTCACCTAGCCACTGTGGACCAGAGATATAAGGGAGCCCTTGATTCAGAATGGCCTCCATCAATGGATTGCCACGAGAAACCACATTACCGATTACAAATAAATCAGGCATCGTTTCAAACTGTAATAATTGATCTGGTGAAAAACCCTCAATCAGTTTGATACCCTGAGCCTCAAGTTGTGTACTCATTGGCGGATACACGTTAGCATCACAACCAGTGACACGATGTCCGGCTTGCCGAGCGATTGCGGCAATGCCGCCCATGAAAGTACCGCAGATGCCCAAGATATGAATATGCATCTACGAATTTTAGCGAAGGAGTTGCAATGAACCGAAGACAATTACTGACAATCTGCGGAATTAGTCTTTTGGCACTTCTTGGAGGCGTGCTGACTTCGCAATGGATTTCTAAGACTGGCTTAGCGAGTGAACCTTCTGTAAAAGCCTTTTTTGCCAATCCTTGGCAAATGCCGGATGGAAAGCCAGCCAATACAGCCGAATGGCAGGGAAAAGTCTTAGTTGTGAACTTTTGGGCCTCCTGGTGCCCCCCTTGTGTTGAAGAAATGCCTACTTTAGACCTACTTCAGCAGGAGTATTTGCAGCAAAATGTGTTATTTATCGGTATCGGCATCGATTCACCCTCTAATATTCGTGAATTTCTGAAAAGTACTCCAGTTTCCTATCCAATTGTGATTGGCGGACTAGAAGGCAGTAATCTTTCTAAGCAAATGGGCAATACCCAAGGAGCTCTCCCTTACACAGTGATCATTAATCCCAAAGGTAAGGCAACATATACAAAATTAGGCAAGATAAGCGAAGAAGAGCTCAGAAAAGCAATTAAAGAGGCTTTATAGCGAATGATCCTGATTTTTCAAGCTTAGAAGTTACCATTTTATTGCCTATAAATGGGCTAACCAGGGCATTTGGCATCAATATCTACCCCCTTGAAATGCCCAAAGTCCCTTTTTTCAGATTCTTGAGAAGGTATACTTGCCCCATAGCGTTCGAAGCAACTAACATCAAACTGCCTCTAAAAACAGGGATCTATGTCGAAAAAAGCTTCAATTCTCGTAATTCAGGGCCCGAACCTCAATTTATTAGGCACTCGTGAACCAGAGGTTTATGGGACAACTACCCTCAAAGACATTCATCAAAAGCTAGAAGATCTGGCTAAAGTTCAATCTGTAGACCTGAGCACCTACCAAAGCAATCATGAAGGCGAGTTAATTGACCGCATTCAAAAAGCTAAACAAGATGGGGTTAATTTCATCATCATCAATCCGGGCGCATTTACGCATACTAGTGTTGCCCTTCGTGATGTTTTAGCTGGGGTGGCCATCCCTTTTATAGAAATTCATTTATCCAATATTCATCAGCGCGAAGAGTTCCGTAAACACTCCTATTTATCTGACATTGCTACAGGTGTCATTTGTGGTTTTGGCGCTATTGGCTATGAATTGGCACTGCAAGCAGCCATTGCCAATTTACAAAAATAAGTCTACTTAAGGCATTACAAGAGAGGAAGTACTCGCATGGATCTGAGAAAACTAAAAACCTTGATCGACCTGGTTTCTGAGTCAGGCATTTCTGAGTTAGAGGTGAATGAAGGTGAAGACCGTGTCCGCATCGTTAACGCTGGCTCTGCAGTGCCTACTGGACAAACTGTTCATACAAATCCAGCGCCAGTTCATGCTGCGCAAGCTACTCCTGTAGCAAATCTGGCACCAGCAGCAACTCCAGTTACTGAAGCACTCGCTGCCGAAGCAGGGTTTGTTGCTCGCTCACCAATGGTAGGCACTTTCTATCGCGCCCCAAATCCCGAGTCTCCCAATTTTGTCAGCATTGGCGACACTGTCAAAGTAGGTCAAACACTTTGCATTATTGAAGCGATGAAATTGCTCAATGAGATTGAGTCAGAGTACGCTGGTGTCGTTAAAGAAATTCTTTGCGAAAACGGTCAAGGAGTTGAATTTGACCAACCGCTATTCATCATTGCTTAATCTTTTAAGCTTCTTTACTAATCTATTTTTGCCTAACTCAGAGCCGATATGTTCGATAAGATTCTGATTGCTAATCGGGGGGAAATTGCTCTCCGCATCCAACGCGCATGCCGTGAGTTGGGAATTAAAACTGTGGTGGTCTACTCCACGGCTGATAAAGAGGCTAAGTATGTGAAGCTAGCTGATGAGGCTGTTTGTATTGGACCTGCCCCATCGCCACAAAGTTATCTCAATATGCCGGCCATTATTTCTGCGGCTGAAGTGACGGATGCTGAAGCCATTCATCCGGGTTATGGTTTTCTCTCTGAGAATGCTGACTTTGCTGAACGCGTTGAGAAATCAGGCTTCGCATTCATTGGTCCTAAAGCGGAAACAATCCGCTTAATGGGCGATAAGGTCTCCGCTAAACGCGCGATGATTAAAGCAGGTGTTCCTTGCGTTCCTGGATCTGATGGTGCCTTAACTAATAACCCAAAAGAAATTATTGCTGCTGCAAAAAAAGTAGGCTATCCAGTCATTATTAAAGCTGCTGGCGGCGGTGGCGGTCGCGGTATGCGCGTGGTTCATACCGAGGCAGCGCTCCTCAATGCAGTCAATATGACGCGCGAAGAAGCGGGTCGTGCCTTTGGTAATCCAGAAGTCTATATGGAGAAGTTTTTAGAAAAACCTCGCCACGTCGAGATTCAGATTCTGGCCGATACCCATGGCAATGCAATATGGTTAGGTGAACGCGATTGCTCTATGCAGCGCCGCCATCAAAAAGTGATTGAAGAAGCGCCTGCCCCAGGCATTGATCGTCGCTTGATCACCAAAATTGGCGAGCGCTGCGCAGAAGCCTGTCGAAAAATGGCTTACCGTGGCGCAGGAACTTTTGAATTCCTCTACGAAGATGGTGAATTCTTCTTTATCGAAATGAATACCCGTGTTCAAGTTGAGCACCCTGTCACTGAAATGATTACTGGTGTAGATATTGTTCAAGAACAGATTCGGATTGCTGCTGGCCTGAAATTAGCTTACCGTCAGAAAGATATTGTGTTCCGTGGCCATGCCATCGAATGCCGTTTGAACGCAGAAGATCCATTCAAATTCACCCCAAGCCCAGGCAAAATTGGATCCTTCCATATGCCAGGCGGCCCCGGAATTCGAGTTGATTCTCATGCTTATAGCGGGTACGTCGTTCCTTCGAACTATGACTCGATGATTGGCAAACTGATTTCTTATGGCAACACTCGTGAACAAGCGATCCGCCGCATGCAAATTGCCCTATCAGAGATGGTGATTGATGGCATCACCACCAATGTGCCCTTGCACCGTGAATTAATGTTGGACCCTAACTTCATGGAAGGCGGCACCAGCATTCACTACCTGGAGCATCGCTTAGAAGAGCAAGCCGCAAGCCGCGGAAAATCTTAACTAATGCGAGTACCTCATGTCTTATCGTGAACTGGTCTTCACGGTAGTTGCTGAAACAGCAGAACCATTAAGTGATCTGCTCCTAGAGTTGGGGGCGCTATCCGTTACTGTAGAAGATGATGCAGCCGGTGGATATGATGAGAACCCACTCTATGGAGAGCCGGGCCTATCACCAGAATTGCAGGCCTGGGATAGATCTTCAGTAACGGCTCTCTTTAATCCAGCTATTGATGCCTCAGCTAGCGCACAATTTATCCCGCAATTGCTTGCCTCCCTAAAAGAGGCTGGCTTTAACTTAACGGCCCCCCAAGAAAAAATCGTTCAAGAACAAGATTGGGTAAGACTTACTCAAAGCCAATTTGCGCCCATCCCCATTGGTAAACGTATTTGGGTCGTGCCCTCGTGGCATGACGCTCCCACTGATCCAAATGCAATCTGTTTAGCAGTGGATCCAGGTTTAGCTTTTGGTACCGGCAGCCACCCCACTACGCATTTATGTTTGCTATGGCTCGAAGAGCATTCGAATCTCAAGCATCAGAGCTTGCTTGATTACGGTTGCGGCTCCGGCATTTTGGCGATTGCAGCCGCAAAGCTGGGCTGTAATCCTGTTGTAGGTACAGATATTGACCCCCAAGCGATGGTTGCAGCACGGAGTAATGCTCAAACCAATCACACCGTGATTCAGTTTGTCCTGCCAAATGAAGATGCTCTAGAGCTTGCTGCAGAAACGAAATACGACATTGTGATGGCCAATATTTTGGCTAATCCACTTCAAGTGCTAGCCCCAGCATTAGTAAACAAAATACGCCCTGGTGGACAAATTGTTTTATGTGGAGTCCTTGCGCGCCAAGCTGATGAAGTCATTGGGACCTATAGTCAATGGCTAAAACTTTCGGTCTGGAAAGAAAGTGATGGCTGGGTTTGCTTGCATGGAACTCTATCCAAAGACAAACCCGGGAGCGAAAAAACTTATTTTGCTGCACCTGCGCAAAAAAAAGGGGTGAAGCTGACTTTACTAGCCGGCTTTTTTATTGTGCTTCTCGTGTTTAGTGAGCACCTTTCCAGAAATTCTTTGCTGCCAGCATTAGCGCCTCGTGTTGATGGCACATCAAATTCTTTTTCAGTGACTGCATTTTCTGCTTTGCAAGCTGTTGATGAAAAAATATGTGGCGTACTAGGCTGCGTAAATCGCCCTGTAAGCGATTTTGCTGCATGGAAAATAACTTCAGCCACACTATCGCCTGAAAACGCGCGAGAGGGCCTTAAAAGCGGCGCAAATCAATCAATACTGCAAGTTGAAATACAAAATCGTCTTGCACTCGCTGTTTTACCCCCAAATTTAGAAATTTCTCTTACTGATGCAGAAGAATCTGAAATCAAATCAATCCGCTTAACCCCAAAAGAATGGTTACCGATTGCTTGGCAAGAATCTCATGCTAATTTTTTGCGCTCGGGCATCGCCTCTGGAGAGCTCATCCAAACTCAGCTCCCAATCCCATTGCCCCAGAATGCTGCTGGCTATCGGGTAAGCATTGTTTACCCCTAAAACATCCCCTATTTTGCTTTTTCTTTATTCTTAACCCTGATTCATATTCATCTCTTACAGAAAGTAATTTATGGCTAGCTTGATCTGCGGCTCTGTCGCCTACGACACCATCATGAACTTTGAAGGCAAATTTGCTGATCAAATCCTACCTGAGCAGATTCATATTCTGAATGTGGCTTTCTTGGTGCCAACGATGCGCCGAGAATTCGGTGGTTGTGCTGGCAATATTGCGTATAACCTCAGCCTGTTGGGTGGGGATCCGATCATCATGGCAACAGTCGGCGGCGATGCCAAGCCTTACTTAGATCGACTCAAGCAATTGAAAATAGATGTCAGCCATATTCGCCAAATTGAATATGCGTTCACTGCACAAGCAATGATTACGACCGATCAGTCCAATAATCAAATCACCGCCTTTCATCCAGGAGCAATGGATGAATCCCACTTAAATCAAGTTGCTGTTGTGGTTGCAGAGCGTAGCAAAAACGCCAAGGGCGTTGCTAAATTCGGGATCGTTGCGCCAGATGGTCGTCAAGGGATGTGGGAGCACTGCCATCAATTAGCAGAAGCGAATATCCCTTTTATCTTTGATCCAGGCCAAGGCTTGCCGATGTTTAATGGCCCAGAGCTGCTGGAGTTGGTTGATATCGCTAGCTACCTCGCTGTCAATGACTATGAAGGTGAAATGCTTGCGCAAAGAACTGGGCTGAACCTAGCAAAGGTCGCCGAACGAGTTAAAGCCTTGATTGTCACCAAAGGTGCAGAAGGTGCCGATATCTATTCCGCTGGCAAGTGCGTTGCTATTCCACCAGTGCCAGCAGTGAAAGTTATTGATCCCACTGGGTGCGGTGATGCTTTTCGTGGTGGCTTACTTTTTGGATTAGAAAACGGCATGGATTGGGAAACTACCGGCCGTCTAGCCAGCTTGATGGGCTCGATCAAAATTAGCCATCAAGGACCACAAAACCACCAATTAAGCAAAGATCAGATTACAGAGCAATTCAAATCTGCCTTCGGCTTTAGTCTCTGAGAATTACTTAATCATTTAACTCAAGCTGGTAACTAGGCAATAAAAAAGGGGTCTCATAGAGACCCCTTTGAACTTCTTACCACCCGTCTAAAGTTAAAACTTAAGGACGAGTGCCAGTTGGGAAGGGCCAAGCAGCGGCAGTTGTTACTGTTGCAGCTTTCTTAGCCGCGGGCTTTTTTACAGCAGAGCCCGCTTTCTTCGCAGCAGGTTTACTTACTTTTTTTTAGCTACACGCTTCTTTTTAGCAGCTGGACGCTTTTTAGCGGCTGGCTTCTTTTTTGCAGCTTTTTTAGCGGCTGGCTTCTTTTTAGCAGCTGGACGCTTTTTAGCGGCTGGCTTCTTTTTAGCAGCTGGACGCTTCTTAGCAGCAGGCTTCTTCTTAGCAGCTGGACGCTTCTTAGCAGCTGGACGCTTCTTAGCAGCTACTTTTTTAGCAGCCGGTTTCTTTGCAGCAGGTTTTTTCTTTGTTGCCATGTGTGTTACTCCTTCACGTGAGGATTAGTACGAACTAACGATTAAGAAGACCCGACCATTCATTTCCGCCTGGTTTTGCAACCAATTGGGCCTGACGAGCGAGCCATTCATCGGCGCGCGGCTTGATGCTAAGTGCTGCACGCTAATGAATCCTGGAAAAAAAGCCGTGGCCCCGAAGGACAACGGCTTCTTAAATGTGCTGGAAAAAATGGAGAGAATGGCCCAGACACCCTTGAGCAAGGGTTTTCGGAATTGAGTCTGATTTTGCTGACTTCTTAAACTATCCAACCGTCTAATCTCCTATTAAGCCGACTATGCGCTTGAGGCTTACCTCACTACTCCCAACTAAGCGCACCACCGGTTTGATACTCAATAACGCGTGTCTCAAAAAAGTTTCGTTCTTTCTTCAGATCAATCATTTCTGACATCCATGGAAATGGATTCTCTTCATTTGGGAACATGGCGTCAAGTCCTATTTGCAAACATCTCCGATTACAGATGTATCTTAGGTACCCTTTGAACATCGGAGCGTTCAATCCGAGCACTCCTCGAGGCATCGTATCTTCGGCATAACGGTACTCTAATTCGACCGCTTTTTCGAAGATCGCTTTGATCTCGTCTTTGAACGCGGAAGTCCATAACTGCGGGTTCTCCAGCTTGATTTGGTTTATCAAATCGATCCCAAAATTGCAGTGCATTGACTCGTCACGAAGGATGTATTGATACTGCTCAGCAGCACCCGTCATTTTGTTTTGACGACCCATTGCAAGTATTTGCGTAAAACCAACATAAAAGAACAAACCTTCCATTACGCAGGCAAAAACAATCAGAGAACGGAGCAATTTTTGATCGTTTTCTAATGTGCCAGTCTTAAAATTTGGGTCAGTTAATACGTCAATGTAAGGAATTAAGAACTGATCTTTGGCACGAATTGACTCAATTTCGTTGTACGCATTGAAGATTTCACTCTGATCTAAGCCCAAAGATTCCACAATATATTGATAAGCATGGGTATGAATTGCCTCTTCAAAAGCCTGGCGCAATAGGTATTGGCGGCACTCTGGAGCGGTAATATGGCGGTAAGTACCCAAAACAATATTGTTTGCAGCCAAAGAATCGGCAGTGGTAAAGAAACCCAGATTGCGTTTGATAATGCGACGCTCATCTTCAGTCAGACCATTGGGATCTTTCCAAAGTGCAATATCACGGTTCATATTGATTTCTTGTGGCATCCAATGGTTTGCACAACCAGCCAAATACTTCTCCCAAGCCCACTTATATTTAAATGGGACCAACTGGTTTACGTCAGTCTTGGCATTAATAACTCGCTTATCTGCAGCATTCACACGAAGCGCTGCACCGCCAGCCTGAACAGGTGCTGGCGCAACATTCTGTGGCGCCATTGCGGTTTGATCTGGCAGCGGACGTTGTGGCTCTACTGCAACCGGCTGCGGTGTAATAACAGCTTTTGCTAGTGCTGGAGCAACTTCCTCTTCCCAATTCAACATAACTTTCTCCTCAATTCTTTTTTTCTAACCAATCGCCAAATGGCTTATTGGCATGCTTCACATTCATCAAAGCCAGCGTCGCCAGGGCGCATTGTGCACGCTGGGCCATCTGCTTCTGCCGCACTTGCAGCGGCTGCATCAGTACCGTTTACACCACCGCCACTCGAAACCGAGTTCAATTGACCACTAGTAACCGTTGATTTCTCAACGTGGGTCGCAGCCATAGTGCGCAGGTAATAGGTTGTCTTAAGACCACGCAACCATGCCAACTTATAGGTGTCATCCAATTTCTTGCCAGATGCGCCACCCATGTAGATGTTCAATGACTGAGCTTGGTCAATCCACTTCTGACGACGGGAAGCTGCTTCAACTAGCCAGCTTGGCTCAACTTCAAAGGCGGTTGCGTACAAATCACGCAAATCTTGTGGAATGCGATCGATCTTAGACAAAGTACCGTCAAAGTACTTCAAATCAGCAATCATGACCTCATCCCAAAGGCCGCGATCCTTCAGATCACGAACCAGGTACTCATTGACGACCGTGAACTCACCTGAAAGGTTGGATTTCACAAACAAGTTCTGGAAAGTAGGCTCGATACAGGCGGAAACACCAATGATGTTAGAAATCGTTGCTGTGGGCGCAATCGCTACGCAATTAGAGTTACGCATGCCATGTTGCTTGATGCGAGCACGCAAACCGCTCCAATCCATCGTAGAGGAATTATCAACCTCTAAATAACCGCCACGTTCTTGAGCTAAAAGCGCTACTGAGTCTTGTGGAAGAATGCCTCGATCCCATAAGGAACCTTTGTAAGTGCTGTAGACGCCACGCTCCTCAGCCAATTCGCATGAAGCCTGGTAAGCGTAGTAGCAAACTGATTCCATAGAAGAATCTGCAAACTTCACCGCCTCATCGCTAGCATAAGGAATGCGCTGCATATGCAAACAATCCTGAAAGCCCATGATGCCCATACCGACTGGACGGTGCTTCAAGTTGGAATTACGCGCTTTAGCAACTGCGTAGTAGTTGATATCGATCACGTTATCCAGCATGCGCATCGCAGTACGCACAGTCTTCTGGAGCTTCTCGTGGTCCAAAATCATCTTGCCATTAGCATCAGTCGTCATGTGCGCTGTCAAATTCACAGAACCCAAGTTACAGACAGCAATTTCGGTCTCGTTTGTGTTCAGAGTGATCTCTGTGCACAAGTTAGAGGAGTGAACTACGCCAACGTGCTGCTGTGGGCTACGAATATTACAAGGATCTTTGAAAGTGATCCATGGATGGCCAGTTTCAAACAACATGCCAAGCATCTTGCGCCACAACTGCTGCGCAGGGATTCTGCGGAATGGCTTTAACTCGCCCCGGTCAGCTTTTTGCTCATAGGCAACATAAGCTTCTTCAAAAGCTTTGCCGAACTTGTCATGCAAGTCAGGGGTATTCGAGGGTGAGAACAAAGTCCAATCACCGTTTTCCATAACGCGCTTCATGAACAAGTCAGGAATCCAGTTGGAGGTATTCATATCATGAGTACGACGACGGTCGTCACCCGTGTTCTTGCGCAACTCCAAGAACTCTTCGATATCTAAGTGCCATGTTTCCAAGTAGGCGCAAACCGCACCCTTACGCTTACCGCCTTGGTTTACAGCAACTGCAGTGTCATTGACCACCTTCAAGAATGGCACAACACCTTGTGATTTACCGTTGGTACCTTTGATATGGCTACCCAAAGCACGAACATTAGTCCAGTCATTACCTAAACCACCAGCAAACTTGGACAACAAAGCATTTTCTTTCAAAGCTTCGTAGATGCCATCTAAGTCATCATCAACTGTAGTGAGATAGCAGCTAGAAAGCTGGGGACGGGTTGTTGCTGAATTAAATAGAGTTGGCGTGCTGGACATGAAATCAAATGTAGACAGAATTTCATAAAACTCAATCGCACGACGTTCACGATCTGCCTCATTCAAAGCCAAGCCCATTGAAACACGCATAAAGAATGCCTGTGGCATTTCAATACGACGCTCTTCAATATGCAAGAAGTAGCGGTCGTACAAAGTTTGTAAACCAAGGTAGTTGAACTGCAAATCACGACTAGCATTCAAGGAGGCAGCTAAACGTGGCAAGTCAAACTCACGCATGCGGGGGTCCAACAACTCTGCCGAAATACCTTCATCAATGTACTTAGCAAAGTAAGTGCCGTACTCAGCCTGTGTATCACCTTGCAATACTTCTTTACCAAAAATCTCTTTACGAATAACGTGCATCAAGATACGGGCAGTCACCTGGCTATAGGCGGGATCTTTCTCAATCAGAGTACGCGAAGCCAAGATAGCAGAGTCATACACTTGCGCCATTGGTACGCCATCGTACAAATTCTTAATTGTTTCGGTGATGATTGGGCTTGCATCAATTTGATTACCTAAACCTTCGCAAGCTGCTCCAATCACAGTACGCAAAGCAGCCATATCAAGCCACTTCTCTTGACCGTCGTCAGTGACCTTGATACCAGACTCGCTAGTTTCATTGGCCACTTGAGTATCTTGAGAAGCCTCTTGCTGAGCTGCGCGCTCTTGATTACGCTTTTCACGATAAAGAACATAAGCACGAGCAACGTTGTGCTCGCCACTTCGCATCAAAACCAACTCAACTTGGTCTTGAATATCTTCAATATGGAAAGTGCCGCCGTTTGGACGGCTACGCAATAAAGCACGCACTACAGCATGTGTGAGTTGCTCAACTTGTTCGCGTACACGTGCAGATGCTGCACCTTGGCCGCCATTGACTGCCAAAAATGCTTTAGTTACTGCAATGGCAATTTTGGATGGCTCAAATGCAACAACCGAACCATTGCGGCGAATGATTTTGTAATCAGACAACTGGGTTGCCTGACCGCCACCAACACCACCGGCTACGAAACCGGCAGAAGGAGTTTGGTTAATGACTCCTGCAGGGCTCATTCCTGGATTATTGACTCCAGTTGGCTGACCTGCTGTCTGAGGGTTGGCGTATGTCATGTTGCTCCTGCTTATATATAGTTATTTGGACAAAATATCGTTAAAAACAAAGGGGTATTGCTGTATTTAAACACTACATCTAGTGTTTTGAAACGCATAAGGCACTAAGTATAGGGAAATATTTAATTTTTGGTAAGTTTTTTCTGACTAATACTGATAAGTTTTTTTACTAAGTTTTGCTCTAATTTCAGGGTCAATTTGGTACCAATTTTTTAGACCTTTTTAGTTAAAGGCTAAAAAAGTGAGCGTGTGCTCACATACAAAGATTTGGCTTAGCGAGAAACCAATCCATAAGGTATTTTTTCATGCGAAATACCTGTCTCTTTTTGGAACTTTTCCCAATCAAAATATTTCCCAGGATCCGTTTTTCGATCTGGAGCGATATCACTATGACCTGCAAACTGCAAGTTGGGATAAGCAAGTCCTAATTTCTGAACAAGCTTTGCTAAAGATTGGTATTGAACATCCTCAAATGGCGTATCACCGTCACCCTCTAATTCAACGCCAATCGAAAAGTCATTACATCTTTCTCTGCCCACAAAATTGGATGCGCCAGCATGCCATGCCCTGTCTTGAGTCGAAACAAATTGAATGCATTCTCCTGTACGCGTAATCAGGAAATGGCTCGAGACTTTTTGGTTAGCGATCCCAGAAAAATAGGGGTGTGCATTTGGATCTAATGTATTTTGAAAAAAACTCACAATGTTCTGACTTGTAAATTCACCAGGCGGCAAACTAATATGATGAATCACCAGCAAGTCGGGCTTTACCTCATCCGGCCTTGCATCTTTGTTTGGGGATATACGCCAAGCTGCAGCACCAATCCAACCTTGCTCATCTAATGAATTGAGATGATCTCGTGAACAATAAAATCGGCCGTCACTAACCATGGCATCCGGTTGTGGCAGGTGTACTTTGCAATATTGGCACTGCACCATCGCCGCAGGCTCTGTCAGGTTCTGAGCTTGATTAGGGCTGGGATTGCTTGATTTATTCTGCTGAAATTTCGCCTGCTTTTTTTTCTTAAACCAAAGATAAAAAAGGGCTGCTCCGAGAAATAGTAAAAGCCACTTAAGCAAGGATCATGTTCTCTGAAGAACCACTTCCAATACAAATCGACTACCAACATAAGCGAGTAGCAAAACAACATAAGCACTCAATACCCAACGTATTGCCGCCCAACCTCGTAAACCAACCCACCAACGAGCGATGAGTAAACCAGCAAACAAGATCCAGGAGACGAGTGCAAAAATAGTTTTATGGTCAAACACAAAAGGCTTGCCAAATAGAACCTGTGAAAAGAATAGGCCAGAGAAAATGGTCATCGTTAAGAGTGCAAAACCAACATATAGCAAATTGAATAGCAGACCTTCCATCATCATCAGTGGTGGCAAGTCTTCTAACCAATGAGCCAGACGACTATTGGGAACAATCGCTAATTGACGATGTAAGGCACGGTCATAAACACTCATCAACATAGCCTGCATCGCTGCTAGACTTAAGAGGCCTACCGAAATGGTTGCCACAATAAAGTGTGCCTTGAACCAGGGATCCGAAACAGCTACAGGCGAAATCAATACCCCTGGGAAAAAAATTGGGAGCAGAGAGCAAGCTAAGGCAAATAATATTGACATCCAAAGCAAGCTAGCGATGGGCAAAAACCAGGATTGGAACCAATAAAAGGCTAAACCTACCCAAGCAATCAAGGATAAGTCTTGAGCAAACCCAAAGATGAAGCCTTGAGCGGTAAAGACGGAGTCATGCAATTCAATACCGTGAAGTATCAAAATCACAAAAATACAGGCCTGCATTAACCCGGCAAAGCGGGCAGATTCCTTACCCGCCCTAGCTCTCTGGCTCAAAAAGAGTAGCAAAACTAAATAGAGGGCCGGGGGAAGCCAACCGAAACTTGAGTAACCTAAAATGTCCATATGGAAAGTCTAATCGATAAATGCTAGAGAATCTCACCGATCGCCTATCGCGCGTTGTTAAAACAATGCGGGGCCAAGCTCGCCTCACTGAAGCCAATACTGCTGAAATGCTGCGGGAGATCCGCCTAGCCTTATTGGAGGCTGACGTAGCGCTGCCAGTAGTGAAATCATTACTGGAGCAGATTAAATTTAAAGCCCTTGGTGAGGAAGTGGTTGGTAGCCTAAGTCCAGGCCAAGCTCTGGTTGGTGTAGTCCAGCGTGAACTGGCCCAAGTAATGATGGGCGATACCAATCAAAGTGGTGAACTCAACTTAGCCACCCAACCTCCAGCAGTGATTTTGATGGCAGGTCTGCAGGGTGCCGGTAAAACAACTTCTGTTGGCAAACTCGCTAAATGGCTCCAAGAGAAAAAGAAAAAGAAGGTTCTGACTGTTTCTTGTGACGTCTATCGTCCTGCTGCAATTGAACAACTTGAAACAGTTACCAAACAGGTTGGTGCAGAATTTTTCCCAAGTAACGTTAATCAAAAACCCAATGACATTGCAATCGCGGCGCTAGATTGGGCACGCCGTCATTATTTTGATATTTTATTGGTTGATACTGCGGGTCGTTTGGGTATTGACGAAGCACTCATGCAAGAAATTCAAACTTTGCATGCAAGCCTAAAACCGATTGAAACTCTATTTGTGGTTGATGCGATGCTAGGTCAAGACGCTGTCAATACTGCCAAAGCCTTCCATGAAGCGCTTCCACTGACAGGCGTCATTCTTACTAAGCTCGATGGTGATTCCCGCGGTGGCGCTGCCCTTTCTGTCCGCCAAGTGACTGGTGTACCACTCAAATTTATTGGTGTGGCTGAAAAAATGGATGGGCTTGAAGCCTTTGATGCGCAGCGCATGGCCAATCGTATTTTGGGTATGGGCGACATTCTGGCTTTGGTTGAGCAGGCTCAACAACACGTTGATGTTGCTCAAGCTGAGAAATTAGCAACGAAGATTTCTAAGGGTGGATTCGATCTGGGAGATTTTCGTGATCAACTCATGCAAATGCAAAAGATGGGCGGCATGGCGAGCTTGATGGATAAGTTACCAAGTCAGGTTGCGCAAGCTGCCTCAAAAACAAACCTCAGCAATGCAGATAAGCAGACAACGCGCATGCGAGGAATTATCGATAGCATGACCCCACGTGAACGCAGCAAACCTGAACTCCTTAAGGCTAGCCGCAAGCGACGCATTGCCACAGGTGCTGGCGTAGAGGTACAAGAAGTTAATCGCTTACTTGCTCAGTTTGAACAAATGCAGGCCATGATGAAGCAATTCAAAGGCGGAAAGATGGCACGTACCATGGCTGGTATGGCTGCAAAAGGTATTGGCGGGCTCTTTAAGAAATGAGTTTCTTCGCTGCTTGAATAGCGGCAATGACTTTTGCTTTGATATCAGCTAGTAGAATATTTTGAGACTCAGCATCAGTTCGACCTTTAAATTCCACCTGAGAGTCAGCTAAGCCGCGGTCACCGATCACCACCCGGAATGGCGCTCCAATAAGCTCCCAATCTGCAAACATGGCGCCTGGACGCTCATTGCGATCATCTAAAATCACATCGATGCCAGCAGCAAGTAGTTCGTCATGTAATTGATTGCAAGCCGCCTTTACTGCCTCAGACTTGTCGTAACCCATTGGGCAAATGACTACTTCAAATGGCGCCATTGAAATTGGCCAAATAATGCCGCGTTCATCATGTCCTTGTTCGATAGCTGCGCCCAACAAACGCGTCACTCCAATGCCGTAGCAACCCATCACCATTGCTTGCGCTTTACCTTGTTGATCGAGATAGGTACAACCCATTGCTTCAGAATACCGCGTACCCAATTGGAATACGTGGCCGACTTCAATGCCACGACAAATATCCACGATACCTTTGCCGTCTGGAGATGGATCACCCCTGACTGCATTACGAATATCCAACACTAAGGGCTCTGGTAAATCGCGGCCCCAGTTCACACCAGTTAAGTGGTGCCCAGCGTCATTGGCACCACAAACAAAATCAGACATATTGGCTACAGTTCGATCTGCCACCACAGTCACATCAGCGCTGACGCCAACTGGGCCCAAATAACCTGCAGGTGCATTGCATGCTTGCTTAATCTCGGCCTCAGTAGCAAAGCGTGACTGGCTCATACCGGGAACCTTACTTGCTTTCACTTCATTAAGCTCGTGGTCACCGCGGACCAATAACATGAAGAGCTTGGCAGGGCCTTTATCTTGATCAACAGCAAACAGCAAAGACTTCACAGTCTGCTCAAGAGAAATATTTAAGAACTTCGCAACATCTGCACAATTTGTCTTATCAGGCGTTGCTACCTTAGTCATTGCAGCGCTTGCTACCGCTCTTGCTGTGATCAATGCAAGGGATTCCGCTGCCTCTAAATTTGCAGCGTAATCAGAATTTGGGCAATAGACAATGGCATCCTCACCAGTATCTGCAATCACATGAAACTCTTGACTACCAGATCCACCAATTGCGCCGTTATCAGCTGTAACTGCACGGAACTGCAGACCCATGCGATTGAAGATACGTGTGTAAGCATCAAACATGATTTGATAGGACTTCTTTAAGCCCTCAATATCGCGATCGAATGAGTATGCATCTTTCATGCTGAACTCACGACCGCGCATGATGCCAAAACGTGGACGACGCTCGTCACGGAACTTTGTTTGAATTTGATAGAAATTAATGGGTAGCTGTTTATAGCTTTTGATTTCATTCCGAGCCAAATCAGTAATCACTTCTTCTGAAGTCGGCTGAATTAAAAAATCTCTATCGTGGCGATCTTTAATACGAAGTAATTCAGGGCCCATCTTTTCCCAACGACCCGTCTCTTGCCATAATTCAGCAGGTTGAATCATTGGCATTAGCAATTCAATAGCGCCCGCATGATTCATTTCTTCGCGAATGATGTTTTCGACCTTGCGAATCACCTTCAAACCCAGCGGCAAATAGTTATAGATGCCTGCACTCAGCTTGCGAATTAAACCTGCCCGCACCATGAGTTTGTGCGAAACCACCTCTGCGTCAGAGGGAGCTTCTTTTAGCGTGGTGAGAAATGATTGTGATGCTTTCATGTATGGATATAATCAAATGACTGATTTTAAAGGATTTGAGGCACGATCATGCTTGACCGTGAAGGGTATCGCCCCAATGTCGGCATTGTCCTCCTTAATAGCCGTAACGAGGTTTTCTGGGGAAAACGCGTTGGGCAGCATTCGTGGCAGTTCCCACAAGGTGGGATTCAGCATGGTGAAAGCCCTGAGCAGGCCATGTACCGCGAATTGCATGAGGAAGTTGGCTTGCTGCCAGAACATGTCCAAATTATTGGGCGGACTAGGGATTGGCTTCGTTATGACGTCCCTGAGGAATACTTGCGCCGTCAACATGCTACTCGCGTCCATCGCACGGCTTATCGTGGTCAAAAACAGATTTGGTTTCTCTTGCGCCTAGTAGGTTTAGATAGTGATATTGAGCTTCGCGCCTCGGATCACCCAGAATTTGATGCCTGGCGTTGGGTCCCTTTTTGGATTCAATTGGATGGTGTGATTGATTTCAAGCGTGAAGTTTATGAGCTAGCTCTCTCAGAACTGGCGCGCTATCTTTCTAGGGGGTTGCGGATGCAACAGCTTGCGTGGGGAACCCCGCTCGATCTCATCCAGTCTTTTTATGCGGGTAATGACGATCAAAATAAACCATCTACTAAATCGGATCAAGAAAAATGAATGCTGCCTTACGTAAAATAAGTGCTTTTGTGATTAGCATTGCAATCGGAGCGGTATTAATAGCTTGTGCTGGCGATCCCATTGAAAGCGGTTTAGATCCTTTTGCCCCTTCGGTATTCAAAGAAGGTACCACCACCATGCCCTTAAGCCCACCGAATCAATCTACCCTTCTGCCCTTCTATGTTACTAAGACTACAGTCTTTAAGTTTGCAGTAGACACAGGCTCAATCTTGATCGGCAAAGACGGGGTGACACGCTATATCGTAGCAATAACCAATCCAAGTGGAGAGCAACAGATTCAATACGAGGGGATTCGTTGTGACTCATTTCAGTGGCGCCTGTATGGAGCTTTTGAGAATAACGCTTGGAGAGAAAATCCTCTATCTAGCTGGCGAGATATTCAAAATAAGGTACCCAATCGCTATCAAGCGGCTTTGGCTCAAGGCGCTTTTTGCAACTTAGGTAAGCAAGAAAAAAGTATGAATGCTATTTTGGAATCCTTAAACCCCAATAAATTTATTGGCGGCTTTCTACCAAGTAGTACTGGAATAATTGGCGACTAACTATTGTTAGCTGAGGATAAATGCGTGCCAATTTTCTCGCCCGCTAAGAGGCGAGTAAGTACATTGGGTTCGTGGCCAGATGCAATCACAGTAGATGTTCCGGTTTGAATGGCAACCTTGGCAGCCAGCACTTTAGTTAACATACCGCCCTTGCTTAACTCACTGGCAGCAGCACCAGCCATTTGCTCCAGAGCAGGATCACCTGCAATGGCATGACTTATCAAACTTGCGTCAGCATTCTGACGGGGATCAGCAGTATATAAACCGCCTTGATCAGTCAAAATCACTAGCAAATCTGCATGAATCAAATTACTTACCAAGGCAGCAAGACTATCGTTATCACCAAACTTAATTTCGTCAGTCACTACTGTGTCATTCTCATTGATAATTGGAACGACACCCAGCTTTAATAAAGTTTCTAAGGTTGCCTTTGCATTCGCATTACGCTCTGGGTCTGCCAAGTCAGCATTAGTTAATAAAATCTGCGCGCTACGTAAATCAAAGCGTGCAAAACAGCTCTCGTAAACCTGTACTAAACCCATCTGCCCAACTGCAGCTGCTGCCTGAAGTTGATGGATTTCTTGTGGACGCTTAGTCCAACCCAAGCGCTGCATACCTTCTGCAATGGCTCCTGAGCTCACCATTAATACTTCATGGCCAGACTTCAATAGAGCCGCCATTTGCTCGGCCCACATCCCAATCGCAGCATGGTCTAGGCCCTCACCATTATTGGTGACAAGACTAGAGCCTACTTTGACAACAATCCGTTTAGTGTGTTTGGTGTTCATAACAGCTGATCAATTTAAATGAATACTTTAATCGGGTTTTTTATCTTCAAGCTGATCTTTGTAACGAGGATCTTGTGCACGCTCATCTTGCTCATCACGATCACGACGTACTGAATCCAAATAATCCTGGAGTGCGTAGCAAAGCTTATCGCAACCAAGACCAGTTAAAGCAGAAATCTCAAACATGGGACCTTTCCACTTAAACTTTTTCACAAAGTCTGCAACTACCTTTTGACGATCCTCTTCAGGAATCATATCCACTTTGTTCAATACTAACCAGCGTGGCTTCTCAACCAAAGCTTCATCGTACTTGCGCAGCTCATTCACAATTGCATTGGCATCAGCCACAGGATCAATATTCTCATCAAAAGGTGCAATATCTACTAAGTGCAACAGCACACCTGTACGCTGGAGATGACGCAAGAAGCGATGGCCTAAGCCAGCCCCTTCAGCCGCACCCTCAATCAAACCCGGAATATCCGCAATCACGAAACTGCGTTCACTACCCACACGAACTACACCCAAATTAGGATGTAAGGTGGTAAATGGGTAATCAGCAATCTTTGGGCGTGCATTCGAAACTGCAGTAATCAAAGTTGATTTTCCAGCATTAGGCATACCCAGCAGACCAACGTCAGCTAATACCTTTAATTCCAATTTCAACTTACGGCGTTCACCAGGCTTACCATTTGTTTTTTGACGTGGCGCTCTGTTGGTACTACTCTTAAAGTGGATATTGCCCCAACCACCGACGCCACCTTGTGCAAGACAGAGACGTTCACCATGCGTTGTTAAGTCAGCAATAGGCTCACCGGTTTCGTAATCGGCAATGATTGTGCCAACTGGCATACGCAATTCAATATCATCACCTGCTCGACCATAGCAATCAGCGCCACGACCAGGCTCACCATTTTTTGCAGTATGTGTTTTGGCGTAACGGTAATCAATCAAGGTATTAATGTTGCGATCGGCTATAGCCCATACGCTGCCACCCTTACCGCCATCACCGCCATCAGGTCCGCCAAATTCAATGAACTTTTCACGGCGCATAGAAGCACTCCCGGCGCCACCCTGGCCGGCTATGACTTCAATACGGGCTTCGTCTATAAATTTCATGAATAAAAAAGGCCTCGCTTAGCGAGGCCTGTTCCTAAGAGTTAAATTCGGAATTAATCTGAATCAACGGGTCTCAGTCAGGCGCCTTATGAACGGGGCAAGACTGAAACTTGGGCCTTCTTCAAAGCACCCTTAACGCCGAACTGCACTTGACCGTCAATTAAGGCGAACAAAGTGTGATCCTTACCAATACCAACGTTTACACCTGGATGAACCTTGGTGCCACGTTGGCGAATGATGATGCTGCCAGCATTAATTTGCTCGCCGCCAAATACCTTAACGCCTAGGCGTTTCGATTCTGAGTCGCGACCATTTCGTGTTGAGCCGCCGCCTTTTTTCTGTGCCATATCTTTCTCCTACCCTGAATTAGGCTTTAATCGTATTGATCAAAATTTCAGTGAAATTCTGACGATGGCCTTGGTGCTTTTGATAATGCTTGCGACGGCGCATCTTAAAGATTGTCACTTTATCGTGACGTCCTTGGGAGACGACAGTGGCCATCACAGCTGCACCATTAACCAATGGATCACCTAATTTCAGTGAAGCGCCTTCGCCAACGGCGAGGACCTGGTCAAGAGTGATTTCGCTGCCGATTTCCGCTGGTATCTGTTCTATTTTCAATTTTTCGCCTGCAGCAACTTTATACTGTTTGCCACCGGTTTTTATGACCGCGTACATGGTTTGAAACCTCAATTAATATCTACATTTAAGCTAATCCACCCTGGATAAGCTAAGCCCATTATTATATCCTGCATGATGAGCACTGTCAAAACCAACGACCTAAGCCAAATCCTGGCTCCGATTGCCTTAGATTTCAAGGCTTTAGACGGGGTGATTCGCCAGCGATTAGCCTCAAAAGTCGCCTTAATTGACCAAATTTCCACCTATATCATCCAAGCAGGTGGGAAGCGGGTGCGACCAGCCCTTTTGATGCTGGTAGCCAAGGCCCTCAGTAACGACAAAGAAATCCCACACACCCTAGAAATGGCAGCTGTGGTTGAATTTATCCATACTGCCACCCTCCTTCATGACGACGTTGTCGATGAGTCCACCCTCCGAAGGGGTCGGGAAACCGCTAATGCTGCGTTTGGCAACGCTGCCAGCGTTCTAGTGGGTGATTTCCTTTACTCCAGAGCCTTCCAGATGATGGTTGGCCCAAATGACCTGCGCGTGATGCAAATTCTGTCGGATGCCACCAATACGATTGCCGAAGGTGAAGTACTGCAATTACTCAATATGAATGACCCAGAAGTAGATGAAGCAAGCTACTTGCAAGTGATTCGTTACAAAACTGCCAAACTATTTGAAGCATCCACTGAGCTCGGCGCAATGTTAGCCAATGCAACTGATGTGCAGTGTGCACAAGCTGCGGCATTTGGTCGCCACATTGGCACCGCCTTCCAATTAATGGATGATCTCTTAGATTACACTGCCAGCGCAGCACAGATGGGTAAAAATGCTGGCGACGATTTACGCGAAGGTAAACCGACATTGCCTCTCATTTACTTACTAGAAAACGGCAGCAGTGAAGAACGTCTCTTAGTGCGGGCAGCGATTCAACAAAATCAGGATTTACCAGACGACGTATTTATACAAATCTTGAATGCCGTAAAAACTTCTGGCGCTCTAGATTACACCCAAGCTGCAGCTAAACGTGAAGCAGAATTAGCTTTGACTTGTATTCAAGATTTCCCAGCGAACGAGGCAACATCAGCATTGCGCGCCTTGTGTGAATACTCGCTCTCACGCCAGACTTAAAAAAGAAATTAATTTCCCACGCTTTTCATTCTCAAATCACGTGCGGTGATCCGAGCCTGCTCTGCCTCTTCCTTTAAGTGTGAAATTTCTTGCTGAGATAGCCTTTCCAGATTTGAATAATCTAATTTCCAGGAAGGGTCTGCGGACCAGATTAGTGGTGACTGCACCGTCGTGCGGGGCGTAGAGGCCGATTCTAAAAGGCGGAGTGCCAACTCAAAATTCAGCGCCTGAGAATCAGGGTCATGAGGCTTTGCTGCCGCATTGCCCAGAGGAAAATCACTAAATAAAAATCTCGGTACCCCGCAATATTCAACAATATCTTTTGCAGCACCCATCACAACAGTAGAAATACCGTTTGCCTCTAAATACCGCGCCAATAAGCTTTGACTCTGATGGCATATCGGGCAATTCGGAATTAATACCGCAACATCCACTTTATCCGCACGCAGCATTTCCAAAATGAGTGGCGCATCTATTTCTAGTGTATGGCGTTGGCTGCGATTAGTAGGTAAACCATAAAAATGGGGCGATAGCGCCTTTACTCTTCTAGACTCAACTGCTTGTTTTGCTGCCGCTAATGGAAACCAACAATGACTATCTTCCATATTGGTATGTTTACGATCAACCCCCACATGCGCAATTCTTAAGTCAATATCGGCATCCACAGAGTTTTGATAGGGCTGATAAAACTTTGCAGTAGCGTTGTACGGTGCGCCTGGGCCTTGAAGACCCTTAGTAGGGTCATAGGGAACAGCAGTCGTAATGAGGCCCAATACAGATTGATTCAGTGGTTTTTGTAGAGGTGCAAATGGCACCTCAATGTAATGCGCCCAAATATAAGGGTTGTCATAACCCAAGCCTAGGTAATAGCTGCGCGTACGCTCAATATAGCGAATGGGCTGATCCAATTCTGGTGCAAAAGTAAGCTCAGAAGTCTTAGACATCAGTTGATCCCTGTAAGATATTGCCTATCAAATATACACATCACAGGGGCTCATTATGACTCAATGGCTTAGATTTCAGCATCAAGGAAAAAGTGGTTTAGGACAGGTAGATGGCGACCAAATCATGGTTTATGTGGGTGACTTGTTCAAGGATCCAAAACCAACAGGTGAAACACTCCAATTAGCAGATGTCACGATTGATATCCCTTGCATCCCAACCAAAATGGTTGCTATGGTGGATAACTTCCACGCACTGGTTACTAAACTGGAGCATGCTGTACCTGCTGAACCTTTGTACTTTCTCAAAGGAAACAACTCCTTCTTAGCCGCCAATCAAATTATTCGCACACCCAAGTCCTATTCAGGAAAAGTAGTTTATGAAGGTGAGCTTGGGATCGTTATTGGTCAGCATATCCATGAGGCTGATGAAGTTGTGGCTGCAAAAGCGATTTTTGGTTACACCTGCATTAATGATGTGACCGCGATTGAAATTCTCAACCGTGATCCAGGCTATGCGCAATGGACACGCTCCAAGAGCTTTGATACCTTTGGTGTCTTTGGCCCTTACATTACCACCGGCATAGATCCAAGTAAGTTAATTATTAAGACCATTCTCAATGATCAAGAGCGTCAAAACTATCCGATTGCAGATATGATTTTCCCACCCGCAAAATTAGTCAGCTTAATTTCGCAAGATGTTCCGCTACAAGCAGGCGACATCATTGCTTGTGGAACCTCGGTAGGCGTTGGCTCAATGAAGCCTGGTAGTAAAGTCAGCATCATCATTGATGGCGTAGGTCGTCTCGATAATCGCTTCGAATAAAACGGTTGCCCTAAAGATAAAAATCCTTGCTACTAAATGTAGCAAGGATTTTTTAGTACCTGCAGTTTGCTTTTGCTGTAACTCTTAGTAACCTGAAACTGATGGTAAGGCCAAGCTACCTTTAGAGGCTTGCACATTTTCATCCAAGTACTTTGTCAAAGCAAAGACAGCGTTTAAACAAGGTGTTAGTGTTTGGGTGATCTTACCCAACTCAATCGCAGAGCCCAAAAGCGCATCGATCTCTAAGCTACGGCCAGCCTCTAAGTCTTGCAACATTGAAGTCTTGTGCTTACCGACTTTTTCAGCGCCAGCAATACGACGCTCAATATCAACTCGGAAGGTCACGCCCAACTTTTCTGCAACAGTTTGAGCTTCTGCCATCATGTTGCGCGCCAATTCTTTGGTCAATGGATATTGGCAAATACCTTCCAAGGTTCCATGTGTCAAGGCACTGATTGGATTAAAGGTCATATTGCCCCACAGCTTAAGCCAAATCTCTGAACGAATATCTTCCAAAATAGGAGACTTAAACCCAGCTGCTCCCATCACCTCGGAGATCTTCTGAATACGCTCAGTAGGCTTACCGTCCAACTCGCCTAATGGAAAACGATTACCTTCTACGTGACGAATCACACCAGGAGCTTGGGTAAAGGTTGCAGGGTAAACAACGCAACCAATAATATTGTTTGGGTTAATTGCTTTCTTTGCTGCGCCACCTGCATCAACTGTCTCAACAGAGTGATCTTC
>Ga0304729_1000524_pt1 | contig 28285 bp, 17 predicted proteins | sample C_131016_MF_Meta_FD_190475 | JGI IMG/M metagenome (GOLD analysis project Ga0304729, IMG submission 190475) | Freshwater microbial communities from Lake Croche, Canada to study carbon cycling - C_131016_MF_MetaG (v2) (version 2) | ecosystem: Environmental > Aquatic > Freshwater > Lake | place... | reverse complement strand
GGCCGCCCGGATCTCGTTGACAAGGAGCGGCCAGATTTCATCATGTCGCCGCTTGTATTCTGCGGCGTGTTCGAGCGGGATGCGCATCTTGAAGGCGTGTCGTATCATGGGACCTTATGGCATTTAGGCAGTTGAAGGTCAACAAACCCGCGCGACGCGGATGCCGAGCAACTGGCCGAGCTTTTCGATCCGCTCAGTGATATGCCCGATCCCGACTGCGCAATGGTGCGCCGGGCCGTGGAAGTTCCAGGAATTGACGAACGCACGTGCCCCGATGGGGAAGAGGTAGCGACTGTTGGTGTTTCCGATCTCCAGGATTGGTCCGGGAACAGACTCGCCTTCGGCCACCAGGAAAAAAATCGAACCGTCGCGCTCTTCGACGACGGAGAGCAGCGTCACCGGTCCATGCTTGACGCTCATTTCGACTGAAAGTCCGCTTCCAACTTTTCCGTGATAAACCCCGAGCGGTCTGACCTTGGTCTTGCTGCTCGCAATGGCAATGTGGCCGGGGCCGTCATGGCCCATCAAAACCACATCATCGGTGAAATCCATCGCGTAGTATTCCGTAAACGACCCTCCGACGCCGAAGGCGTCGAGAATCTTCATGGCCTGGACGTTTTTGACCTCATATTCCCCGGCGACCGGAATGCCACGAGCTGTCAGGAGTGAGTTCCCTAAAATCACTGAGCTGATCACGTCATCGAGTTCCGGACATCCCGAGCCCATGTGATAGTATGCCAGAGAGCCGAGGTTTTTTTCTTCGACCAGCGCATCGAGAGCGAGGGAGGTTCGTGCCGCGCGTACCAGCTCCACCTCCGCGCAATCCGCCTGGACGTCGAATATCTCGCGGAACTCCGCCACACGGGCTTTCGCCGCCGCGTCAGATACCCCGCGCCTCAGAGTGGCAAGTTCCTCGACTTCAATAATCTCCATATGCCCGCCAAATGTCGCGATCTGGCGCGTCGTGTCGGTCGCGATATCGAGCATGCCGTTATAGTAGTGCCCCATGAGCCCAAGCCGGTTGTGGGACATCACGTTGGCCACGCGGGCTGCGTCGAGCCATCCGCTGATCTCGTTCCAGCAAGCCGGATCATCCTCTAGAACTCCGGTGACCTGATGGAATGGAATGCCCGTCCGCTTGAAAACGTTGGCGATCTCCGGAACCGGGCAAGCCGAGCAATGGGCCAGCCAGTCGCCGGTCATTCGCGTGCGATCGTTCATCGCATTGAAGGCCCCATAGTCGATAGCGGCGGTCGGCTGCAGGTTCAGAATGATCACCGGAACCTTGGCCCGCCGGACGACGGGGAGAACGGTCGAGGAAAGGGCGTAGGTGGTGACATATAGAAATATCACATCAACATCTTCTCTGCGAAACTGGTGCCCGGCCTCCATGGCGCGTTCCGGGGAATCGATGAGACCGAGATTGATGATCTCGACATCCGGGCGCTCGAGCTTCTTTGAAACGACCCGGACATAGCCTTCCAACCGCTCTTTCAAACCTGCGAACTGCGGCCAATAGGCTTCCAGGCCGATTCCAAACAAACCGACGCGAAGAGGGGGAAGAGACGCCTTCATATCCATCAGGATTCCCCATCACGGAAAAAATGTCACGTTAACTTGCATGCAAAGAGATTTCCGTTTCATATAATAATCTATCAGAAACTATTTTGAATATTTTCCCGCAGGTCCTCAGGAAGCCTTCTGGACATTCCACGTCTCCGCGATCGGGCATGCCCGCATCCTTCCCGGAAAACCCTACCCTCCGCCACGGCATCCCGAGGGACGCGATTTCACATGGGAGCGCGGCAGGATTCTCTCCGCCTTCCAGTTGGTCGCCATCTCGCAAGGACGCGGGAGGCTGGAAACGCGCAGCGGAGGAACAAGCCTCGCGGCGGGCTCCGTGTTTCTGCTTCCGCCCGGCTACTGGCACCGGTATCGCCCTGATCCGGAAACGGGCTGGACCGAAGAGTGGTTGGAGTTGCGTGGTCCGACGGTCGACGCATGGCTCGGGAATGGCATTCTGGACGTGGCCCCCGTGCATGTGAATCGGAGCGCGGCATTTTGGAGGCGCTTTACCGAGTTGCACACTGTGTGCCTCGCCCATCCTCTGGGATACCGGGCCATTGCCTCCGGTCTGGCGATGACACTGCTCGCCTCCGTCATCTCTCAAAGACTCTCGTCCGCACGCGCAAACAAGCCGAACCTGCCGGAGCTCGCACGACAAGCCCGCGAACTTCTCAGGCAGGGGCGCGATGTCAAAAGCGTCGCGCAGACGCTCGGGGTGAGCTACCTGACACTTTACCGCAAATTCAGACAAGCCACCGGACTCGCCCCGAAAGAATACGCGAGAGAGATCCGACTGGCCCGCGCCGAAGACTTATTGGCGGGTACCGATCTCAGCATAAAGGAAATTGCCGCGCGGCTCGGCTACCATTCGGCCAGCCACCTTTCCCTCGAATTTAAAAAAGCCCGAGGCAAGTCTCCCTCGCAATGGTCAGCCAGAACTCTGGCCGCAGATCCCCCTGTCCGATCCCGCCGTTTGGCTGCGGTGGGGCACCCACAACGGAGCCCTGAACTCCCTCCGGTTCGAGGGCAGGGAAACAATCCGCTGGCAGAATCGTGTGGGTTTATGGCAAGGGATTGATGGCGAGGGGTAGCGGGAGTGCTAAGGTTACTGGCTGATGAAAAGCTCCCTATCCTTCCGCCCAAAAGCCGTCTTCACGTCTCTCGGAGTACTTATCGCCGTCTGCCTGCTTGCGGGCTGGGCGAAGAAACCCTCTGCTGCATGGACCCGGATCGACTCCGAGTTCCTCAACCCGCCGAACGATTGTCGGATCGTCCAATTCGGTGGCCACGATGGATCCATCGTGCCGATCGCCAAAATGCGCGAGTATGGCATCGGCGGGGTGGAGCTCTTTATGAGCTTGCACAACTACCTGCGCAATGAGGAAGCCTGGGCCGCCATGATCACCAACATCCGGGAGGCCAAGAAAGCCGGTATGCAGGTCTGGGTCGCCGATGACAACGGCTATCCCAGCGCTCAGGCCGGGGGCCTGGTAGTAGCGGCCGATCCGAAGTTTGAATTGCGGGTCCTGGCCCAATTGAGCCAACGCGGCAATGGGGCGCAGCCGGTACAGATTGATCTGCCACCTGGCGGGGAGAAGTTCGTCCGTGCCACGCTCTACCCCATCAAAGACGGGAGCCTCGACTACGACGCGGGCATCGACGTTCCGGTGCAGGGAGATTCCATCCAAGCCACCGGCCTCCCCGGCCAATGGGCGCTCTATGCCTTCATACAGCAAATCAACAACGATGCGGGAAGTCCGGCCCGTGGCACGATGCAGGGCTTTGGGAACACGGGTCACTACCCAAACCTGCTCAATCCGGATGCCATGGCCAAATTTGTCGATCTGACCCACGCCGAATATGCACGCCGTCTCGGTCCCCTCGCCGGCCAGATCGATCTTTTCTACACCAACGAACCACACCCTGGGTCGATCTGGCACACTGGAGGGGAGCGACCAGGTGGCATCTCCTTTCTCCCCTGGAGTGCGGCGCTGCCGGAACGTTTCCGCAAGGAACATGGCTACGACCTGATGCCCTTCCTCACCGCCCTCTACGAGGGGACGAGCGATCAGGCCAAGCTGGTGCGCCGACATTTTTACCAGACAGTCGGGAACATGTTCACAGAGAACATCACCGGACGCTTCGCGCGCTGGTGCGGGGAAAACGGCGTCAAATCCGGAGGACACCTCTTTGGCGAGGAGCGCATGGACATGCACGTCATTTGCTCCGGCAATTACTTTCAGGCCATGCAGCAGCAGCATGTTCCCGGGTGCGACATTCCGATGCCGAATCCCGGCGACCACTGGAACTACTGGTCGCCGAAGCTGACCAGCTCCGTCGCCCAACTGCAAAACCTCGAGGAGGTCACCTGCCTGATGGACCCGCTCATTGACCGGAAGGGCGACACGAGTTTCGTCACCGCCACATTGGAGCAGGTCATGCGCTACCTCAACGTGGCCTTCTTATGCGGCGTCAACCATGTGAGCAGTTACTCTTTCTGGTACAAATACCCTCCCGAAGTTTATCGCAAGATCAACGAGCAGGTGGGTCGGCTGGCGCTTATGTTGAGAGGCGCAAAAAACGCCTCGACGATCGCCCTCTATTACCCGATCGAATCTTTTCAATCCACCTTCCGCCCGGTCCCGGTGACGCTGTGCCCGATTGACATCAAGTCAAAACCGGCCAACTACGACCCGCAGATGATCCTCATGGAGGAGACCCAGGAGCAGATCATTCCCAGCCTCTTCGAGCATGGTTACGACTTCAGTTGGGTGGATGGCGACGCGGTGCTGAAGGCGAAAATCCGTGAGGGACGACTGATCATGGGGGCGCACGAATACACCTCCATCATCATGCCCAGGGTCGAACTGCTGCCCCTTCCGGTGATGCAAAAGCTCCAGCAATTCGAGAAGGCCGGCGGCAAGGTGCTCTGGGTGGACTCGCTGCCGCGCCTCGGAGACTCGCCAGAAGAACATGAGGCAGTGCGGGCGGCCGTGGCGGAGGCCAAGGTCATTACCCCCGCGCAAGTCGTCGAGAACCTCGGATCAGCTTTCCCGGCGAGCTTTCGGCTGCGCTTCGACGCGGAGAGAAAGGAAATCCTGATCGGCCGGTTCGAGCGCGATGGACGCGGAATCAATTACGTGGTCAACAAGGGCAGTGCCGCCGTGAGCCCGCGATTTCGTCTCGAAGGGAAGGCCTCCGGAAGCGTGCAGGTCTATAACCCGGCTGACGGCACCATCACGACGCAAACCCTGCCGGCCGAACTGACCCTGCCGCCCTCTTCGAGTCTCTTTCTGGTCGAGGGTGACTAAGGCTCCACGGCCCACCGCCCATTTTTTCTCCACTTTATGAAACAAACCCCGGCAACAAACCTGAGCAAAAAACGTTCATCCTCGCGCCATGCCTTCTCGCTCGGCCTCGCGGTCGTAATGGCCAGCGGTTTGGTCCATGGCTGCGCGAAGAAACCCTCTGCTGCATGGACCCGGATCGACTCCGACTTCCGCAACCCGCCTAACCAATACCGGGTGATTCAATACAGCGGCCATGAAGGTGCCATCATGCCGATTGCCAAAATGTGCGAGTATGGCATTGGCGGAGTGGAACTCTTCCTGGGTAAGCACAACTACCTCCGAAACGAGGATGCCTGGAAATCGATGACAACCAACATCCGGGAGGCCAAGAAAGCGGGTATGCAGGTGTGGGTCTGCGATGAAAATGGATACCCCAGCCCGCAAGCCGGGGGCTTGGTTGTTGCGGCCGATCCCGAGTTTGAATTGAGGGTGTTGGCACAGTTGGTCCAACGCGGCAATGGGCCGCAGCCAGTTCGGGTCAATCTGCCGCAGGGCGCGGAGAAGTTCGTCCGCGCCACTCTCTATCCGCTAAAAGACGGGCAGCCCGACTATGACGCGGGCATCGACGTGCCGGTGCAGGGAGATTTCATCGAAGCCACCGGCCTGCCCGGCCAATGGGCACTGCACGCCTTCGTACAGCAGATTAACAATGACGAGGGGAGTCCTGGCCGCGGCACGATGGAAGGGTTCGGGACCACCGGCCACTACCCCAACCTCCTCAATCCGGCTGCCATGGCCAAATTTGTCGAACTGACGCATGCCGAATACGCGAGGCGACTCGGCCCTCTGGCCGGGCAGATCGACCTATTCTACACCAACGAGCCGCACCTGGGAGCCACATGGCACCGGGGAGGGCAAAGGCCGGGCGGCGCAGGCTACCTGCCTTGGGTAGACGGGCTGCCGGAATGCTTTCGCAAGGAACACGGTTACGACCTGATGCCCTTCCTCCCCGCCCTCTACGAGGGGACGGACGATCAGGCCAAACTCGTGCGGCGTCACTATTACCAAACCGTCGGTAATATGTTTGCGAAGAACTTCAGTGCCCGCATCGGCGATTGGTGTGCGGCCAACGGCGTGATCTCCGGCGGGCACCAGCTGCTCGAAGAGCGTTTCGACACGCACGTCATCGAGTATGGTAATTTCCTTCAGGCGCTCGGCCACCAGCAGGCCCCAGGCGTTGATATCCCGATGCCCGATCCGGGGAACTACTGGACCTACTGGACTCCGAAGATAGCGGCGGCAGCGGCACGGCTGAACGGACATGAAATGGTCACGGCGTTGATCGATCCCATCGTCGAGCGCGCCTCCCCCACACTGAGTCCAAAGCCGGAGGAAATGATAAAGTTCTTCAACATGGCCTACCTGTGTGGGGTCAACCAGGCCTCGAGCTACATCGATTGGAAACAATACCCGGCGAAAGTTTACCGGCAGTTCAATGAGCAGATCGGGCGCTTGGGAGTCATGCTGCGCGGCGCGCGCAATGCCTCCCAAATCGCACTCTACTACCCGATCGAATCATTCCAGGCTGCCTACCGCACCACCCCGAAGAACTACGGAGAGTCCCAGAATAACACGGACTGCCCTGAAACCGTGCTGAGGCAGGCAACCTTCGAAAAGGTCATCGACAACCTCTTTGCCAACAGCGCGGATTTCAACTGGCTCGACGGCGAAGCCATCATGAGGGCAACTATCAAAGAGGGACGCATGGTCATTGGCCCGGACGATTACACGACGGTGATCATGCCCCGGGTCGAATTGGTGCCTCTGGCCGTGATGAAGAAATTGGAGGAATTCCAAAATGCCGGCGGCAAGGTGCTCTGGGTGGACTCGCTGCCGCGCCTCGGAGACTCGCCAGAAGAACATGAGGCGGTGCGGGCAGCCGTGGCGGAGGCCAAGGTCATTACCCCCGAGCAAGTCGCCGAGAACCTCGGACCAGCTTTCCCGGCGAGCTTCCGCCTACGCCTGGATGCGGAGAACAAGAAGATCCTTATCGGCCGGTGGGAGCGGGATGGCCGACGGATCAACTATATCGTCAACAACAGCAGTGAGACGCTCTCGCCCACCCTCCACCTCGAAGGCAAAACATCCGGAAGCGTCCGGATCTACAACCCTGCCGATGGCAGCATAACGCCACTGACGCTGCCGGGCGTGCTGTCATTGAAACCATTCAGCAGCGTCTTCCTCGTGGAAGAGGGATAAGACCCACACCTCGCGCGATGCCCCCTCCCCTTCTTAATGCTCTTTGCCTCGCCGCCTTGGCTGTGGTGACGGGCACTGCCATCGCCGGTAAGGAAAAACCCAAGCCAAATGTCATCCTCATTCTGGTCGACGACCTAGGCTGGTCGGATACCAGCCCCTACGGTTCAACCTACTACGAGACACCCTCGTTGGAACGCCTGGCCCGCGACGGCATGAGATTCACTGATGCCTATGCGGCCAGTCCGCTGTGTTCGCCCACGCGCGCCAGCATTATGACCGGACAATATCCGGCGCGGCTTCATCTCACCGAGGCGATTACGCCCAACCGCGCCACCGCGGAGCCCAAAGCCGTGCTGCCGAAGGAGAACAAGTACTGCGGCGATGTCGGGACGAAGGACCACCTTCCGTTGGAAGTCCGCACGCTGGCCGAGGCCCTCAAGCAGGACGGATACAACACGGCCCATATTGGAAAATGGCATCTCTCCACTCCCAGGAACGAATCGAGCGAGTTCGACGCCGGGCACCGGGGATTCAATTTTGTCATCGGTGGCGATCATCTCGCGGGACCACCCGACTACTACTCGCCCTACCGGAACGGGAAACTCGCCATTCCCAATCTGACACCGGGTCCCGAGGGCGAATACCTCAACGAACGCCTGAGCGCAGAGGCGATCAAGTGGCTTGATTCCGTCCGCGATTCCGGAAAGCCGTTTTATCTGAACTTATGGCCGTATGCGGTCCATGGACCGATCATCGCGAGGAAAGATCTGCTCCCGAAATATCGGGCCAAGACCGACCCACGCGGGCTGCAGGATTGCCCGGAAATGGCGACGATGATTGAAAGCCTCGACTCCAGCGTCGGGCTTCTTCTCGACTGGCTCGACCGGCCGGAAAACCATGAGATCAAGAGCAACACGATGGTCGTCTTTCTCTCGGACAACGGCGGGGTCAACTACGAGATGGATGGCTTTGCCCGCCCCACCTCGAATCTTCCAATGCGGGGCGGCAAGGCGAATACCTACGAGGGCGGCACACGCGTGCCATGGATCATGAGCTGGCCCGGACACATCCCACCGGGTAGCACCAACAACACCCCCGTTTCGACGATCGATCTTTACCCGACGCTCCTGCAGATCGCCGGGGCTGAGCCACCGGCCGGCCAGCCGATCGATGGCGTCAGCCTAGTCCCGCTCTTCGAGGGGGGGGCGCTGCCCCCCCGTCCGATTTTCTTCGACTTCCCGCACGATTTCTCCTGGATGTGCGCCCCCTCGGCTTCCGTGCGCCTCGGGGATTTCAAGCTGCTCCGATTCTATTGGGCGGGAGAAAACGCGGCGGCCAACCACTACGAACTCTTCGACCTTAGCCGCGATCCCGGCGAAACAATCAACCTGGCCGCATTCATGCCGGACAAAGTGCGCGAGCTTGATGCATTGATCGAAAAACATCTGCAGGAGACCGACGCGCTGACTCCGATCCGGAATGCAAAGTATCAAGGCAATCCCGTCCAACCCCGCAACAAAAAGCCGGGGCGCCCTGCCTCGATCAGCCTGGATGAGAGCGACGTGTCCGCGCTCGCCCGGCTCGAAGGGATCGGCTCCCGGAAGATCCAGCTGCGAGGGGAAAAGAACAACCCTCTCGACTCAAGCGCCCTAGTGATTGCCGGCACGGAATGGGTACAGGCGGAAAACCTCCCCGATGGCTCGGTGGACATTCGCTGGGATACGGCAAAGAAGACCGGTCCCGCGAAGGTTCTCTTCAGCTGGCGGCCCGGCAACTCCGCGCTCCTAATGAACGACTGGACGATCGAACCGTGCACCTTGGATCTTCGCTAAAGCGAAAGCTCACTCAATACTTATGATGATGATGAAAACCTTGATCTTATCTGCTCTCTTACTCACACCGACAATTGTTCGCGTTGCGTCCGCTCAACCCGAGCCACCCTATGTGGGGGTGTCGTATTACCCCGAAGTATCGGGAGATCAGTTGGACGATGACATCGCCCTGATGCGTGAGATGGGAGTGAACCTCGTGCGCTTTGGTGAGTTCGCGTGGTCGCGCATGGAAACGAAGGACGGGAAGTTCAACTTTGCCTGGCTTCATGCGGTCGTGAAACGGTTTTCCGACGCGGGTATTGCGATCGAGTTATGCACGCCCTCCGCCGCACCGCCGGTTTGGTTGAGCGAGGCGCATCCCGACATTCACTGCGTGAACGATTTCGGGCAGACGATTGGACACGGCGGGCGGCGACAGTATTGCCCCAATTCACCCGCGTATCTTTCTTACGCGGTTCGGATCGCGGACAAAATGGGCGAGGAGTTTGGAAGCGAACCCGGTGTGATCGCTTGGCAAATCGACAATGAACTGTGGGGAAATTGTTATTGCGCGAACTGTGAAAAGGCGTTTCACGCCTGGCTGAAGAATCATTTTGGCACGATTGAAAACCTCAATGCTGCGTGGCTCACCGTGCTTTGGAGCCAGGAATATCAATCGTTCGATCAAGTGCCGCTGCCAAATCAGCAGCGTGTCGGTGCGGGGCATCATCCTTCCCTCATAGCCGCCTACCGGCATTTCATGAGCGACAGCTATGTGGCTTTCTGTGACGCCCAGGCAAGAGCGTTGCGGCGGCACACGAAAAAGGGTGTGACCACGAACGCTCACAATCCCGTATACCAACAGATTGATTACTCCGACTTGTACCGCAACCTCGATCTCGTCGGCACGGACAGTTATGCCGGGCCGAATGATCTGATACGCTACGCGTTTGAAGCCGACTGGATGCGTCCGCTCAAGAAACCGTTCTGGCTCGCGGAAACCGCCGTGACTCACAGCGCGGGGACGACGGTGGACATCGCAAGCGATTGGCCAAGTTTCCCCGGTGCGCTGCGCGCCAAAATGTGGCTCACCTATGCGCTTGGTGGAGACGCCGTGAGTTTCTGGCACTGGCGCGCGCATTGGGCCGGACAGGAACTGGAACATGGGAGCCTGATTTATCCCTGGGGCGATGAATGCGCCAATACGCCGGAAATCCGCCGCACCGCCGCCGAGTTGAAAACAAATGCCGCCTGGCTGCGCGCCACCAAACCCGCACCGGCCAAGGTGGCGCTCACCTACGGCCTCCCCTCGCAATGGCAGTTTAACGTGAGTCCCATAGCCACCGGCTTCAGCTACGATGCGGCCATCACCGCGTTTCATCGGATGCTTGCGGAGTGCGGTATCTCCCGCGATGTCATCATGCCCGGCGCGTCGGTGGACGGATACCAAACGATTTTCTCGCCGTATTTTCCGGCACTTGACGCCGCGACGCTAAAATCGATGAAGAATTTTGTGGAACAGGGCGGCACCTGGGTGCTTGGACCGCTTTCCGCTTGTCGCACGACCGAGGCGACGGCTCACCGCGATGCCTGCTACGGCGCGGATTTTGAGAAGTGGCTGGGCATTCATGTCCGCCATCGCTCGCCGCCCGGAGCCATGACCCGTTTGGCGACGGGAAAAGAAACAGTGACCTGTCAGTGGTGGTGCGATGCCTATGATACGAGCGCAACGCAACGCGTTCTCGCCAGATATTCCGGCGCTCCCCTGGATGGTTATGCTGCAATCGTGGAATGTCCCATCGGCAAGGGGCGGGTCATTCTGCTTGGGACCAAGCCCGAAGACAGGTGGATGCGCGACTTCCTCAAAAATCTGGCGCCGAAAACTCAATCTTCGGCGGACGCCGGCGTGATCATCGCGCCGCGCGTGACCAGCGATGGCAAACCCGCTGGCTGCGTTGTGGTCAACACGCGTGCAACGGCGGCAAAGTTTCAACTCGCCCGCGGTACACCCGAAAGAATCGAAGGCTTTGGCGTGAAGATATTGCATCGGTGACGATTTGTTTGATACTAATCAATATCGCCTGATGTCTTCTCTTCGCCTCGCTTCCCACGGCCATCGCAGGCGGAGCCTCGGAACTTGTCACCAACGGCGTTTTTTTGTCGGGTGCCGGGGTCCGCGGCGGATCGCCCGACTCCTAGAAGCATCTTGCCGGGCTGGTCAAGGTTTATGACTCCATCGCGAAATCCCTTGTCGGCCATGGGCCGACGAATAGGCGGCCGTTGCGGATGGACGCGGACTCTGTCGCCTTGCCGTTGAGCCAGCTGAAATTATAACCTATAAAACAACAAATAAAGAACCTCGGGAAAAGCCTCGGACCACGGGGACACGCTCCCTTCACCCGCAAAGCCGAAGCAGGCTTCGGGGTATCGGGCGAAATGGGAATGAAAAAACTTAGCCCTTTGGCGAAAGCTGCTGTTTTGACCATTGCGATCCTGTTCAGTTACGCATCCGATGCGGCCGCGCAAACTAAGAAGGATCTCGCCGTCACAAACGGAGACTTTAGCGATGTATCCGGCCTGGGAGATGAGGATGCCAACGGCTGGCGCAGCGGTATTCCCCACGGCTGGTCGGCAATTCCAATGGATCCTCAGAAATCCATCGACGCCACGTATGCTGTGGACGTGCGGAGCGGGCCGTATTGGCCGGTTTGCAATGTCTCGCAATTAGGGTTTTTACAGCAGGTGGTAGGCAGGCTCAACGAGACCGCCGATGTGGTTTTGGAATGCGATGTTTTGCCAACGTGGGGTCCGGATGTAATCCTTGGCGTCGCTATTCTTGGGGCGAATAACACTGCGCTTGCGGTGAAAGAATTCGCTCCAGGAAATCGGGCGGTGTTGGTTGCTCCCGAAGTCCCGGCGGGCACAGACATCACTATTCAGTTCTGGGCCGCCAAAGGAACGACCCCTGGCCTGGACAACATCTCGGTGCGCGCCGAACGCGCCAAAGGCGTGGCCGCTGCGCCGGCGGAAAAGTTGCTCTACACGCTCGACGCACAGCAGCCCCGGGCGATCCAGCCCGTCGGCCCCAATACCTGGGGCGGGGTCAACCCGCAGGGGGCCAAGTTCGTCGTGACCAGCCAGGGTCTCGAAATCGGCGGGAAACCATTCGTGCCGGTCGCGGGCGAAATGCACCCCACACGGACGAGCGAGGAAGCGTGGGAGGAATCCATCCTCAAGATGAAAGCCGGCGGCCTCAACACCATCTCGTTCTACGTCATCTGGAGCCATCTGGAAAAGGAGCCCGGGCAGTTCGATTTCACCGGCAACCGCAACATCCGGAAGTTCGTCGAGCTTTGCGCCAAGCACGGCATGTATGTCTGGCTGCGGCCGGGACCCTTTGTGAACTCGGAGGTGTTGGCCGGGGGATTGCCCCAGTGGCTCTTTGGCGTGCCCGGCCTGGAGCGGAGCAATGACCCCGCGTATCTCGCCTACGTCAAGCGCTACTACGGAAAGCTCGGGGAGCAACTCAAAGGACTGATGTTTAAGGACGGCGGCCCGGTCATTGCGGTTCAGCCGGAGAACGAACTCGGGTGCGCTCCGGTGATCTGGGAATACCCTTTCCCCGGGGCCGGCTACGGGCATGGCCATTTTCCGACCACGGAGGACAAAGGGCATTTGCTCCGGCTCAAGAAAATGGCGCAAGAGGCGGGCATGGATGCGCCGCTCTTCACCACCACCGGATGGGGCGGTGCTCCTGTGCCGCTCGGGGAATTGCTCGCAACCTCGGGCGTCTATTCGTTTCTCGGCGCAGGTGCCCCCACCGTGGCCTCGACCTTTACCGACAATTACGGCCAGCCGCCAGAGTTCTGGCGTTATCCCTTCGGCTACGTGGAACTGGGCGCCGGGTGCCCCATTCAGGCGGAATGGCGCCCGATCGTTCCTCCGGAGAGTGCGGAGGTAACCCTGCTGACCCGCTCGGCCTGCGGGGGAAGCATGTTCTGCATGTATATCTACCATGGGGGCACCAACCCGTCTGGAAATCGCGGTCCGCTCAATTACGACCGCTGGATGCCGATCATGAGCTACGACTGGTTTGCGCCCATCGGTGAGTTCGGCCGCCTGCGGGATTCATACCGCGCCCTCCGGCCGCTGGCGAACTTACTTACCGGCTTTCCCGAACTGATCACACCGACGGTCACGGTCTGGCCCGGAGTACCAGTCCAACCCGGCGACACGAAGAATCTTCGCTACGTGGCTCGGATCGACGGCAATCGCGGCTTTCTCTTCCTCAACAACTACCAGGACAAACTCAAACTGCCGCCGCGCAAGGGCGTGCGTATCGAGATGAAGCTCAAAGACGAAACGATCACGGTGCCGGCCGACGACAAGGGCATGGACCTGGCGGCGGATGCGATGGCGGTCCTCCCGCTCAATCTCGAGATGGATGGCGCGCGCTTGAAATACGCGACCGCGCAATTGCTCGCCCGCCTCGACAACGATGGGCGCCGGACATGGGTCTTTTTCGCGCCGGGGGGAATGAGTGCGGAATACGCGTTCGAGGCATCGTCCATCGCGGCGACCACCGGTGCTACGCCGGCCAAAGATAAAGGCTTAGTGAGGATTCCCGTGCCAGAACCGGGCACCGGCGCGATCTTCGAAGTCACACCCGTCGGTGGAAAACCGTTCTCCGTCCTGTCCCTCACGCGCCAACATGCGGTGAATGCGCTGAAATCAGACAAACTCTGGGGCGCCCAGCGCTTGGTGCTCTCGGATAACGACATTCTGGCAGGCGGCGATATGCTCCGCGTCTCGGCAGTCGGCAAGAACGAACTGAGCTTTGCTGTCTATCCCGAGCCTGCCGGTGCATTGCGCGGTCCGGGTGGTCCACTTGCAGCGCAGAAAGATGGCGCCTTCGCCCGTTACGCGCTCACCCTGCCCAAGCGGGAGATCAAGGCCGACATCGTGAAGCCCCAGAAGGGTCAGCTTGTGGTCAAAGTTCCACACGCTGAGTTCGACCAATTGAATGACATTTTCCTGAGGGTGGACTACGCCGGTGACCGGGGTTGGGCTTTCCTCGACAGCCATCTGGTCACCGACAACTTTAACAATGGGCAGCCTTGGGAAATCGGTTTGAAGCGCTGGCGCAAGCAACTCGGCGGTGACGGGCTGTTCCTGCGTGTCGTCCCTTGGAAGACCAATGCCGATAAGATTGTTTTCGACGGGATCGCCTTCCGGCCGACCGGCAATGCGAACGAACCGGCGGAGATCAAGTCCGTCACTCTCGTTCCCGAATACGCCGCGGAAATCCGGCTGCCGTGACGACTCGAACTCCCACCAGTCGAGTTGCGGCCCGTCTTCTCCGCGGCAGATGAAGCTCATTCAAGGGATGGGAAAGGCGGGCGGGTGGCCTGACGATTCCAAGCCTCCGGTAAGGCAATTTCTTGGGCGTTTCAGCAATTCTGGTTTCAAAACAATTCCCGCCCCTTCCGGTAAACAGTCGGCGACTCACTGGTCTCTTTCTTAAATAATCTGGAAAAGTGAAAGGGGTCGTCCAGTCCGACCCGTTCGCCTACCTCTCGCACCGTGAGGGTGGTGGTGCGAAGCAGAGTGGCCGCGCGTTCGACCCTCTGGCGGGCAATCCAGCGCCGGGGAGAAAGGGATTCGCAGGCTTGAAACTGACGATGCACACTCGCCGTGCTGCATTTGGCCAGCCTGGCAAGGTCTTGGATACTGATTTTCCGATCCGGGTGGGCGAGCACATACTCCTGCATCCGGTGCAGGGTGCCCGGTTTCGGCTTCGCGCCGGTCGGGGCGGCGCCGACGGCCAAAGAAAGCTCGGCAATGAGCAACGTCGCAAGGTTCTGCATCAGCTCTCGCTCCGGCCGGTAGTGCTGGAACTTCTCGACGATAAAAGCCGCGAGCAATGCCATGCTGTCGTTTCCTCCCGTGAATCGCCCGCGAACGGTGCCCTCAATACCCGCCCATGAGGCATCGCTCCTGCCCGGTTGACCCGCAAGCTCGTCAGCCCGGTTGTGCGCGACCCGGAAGACCACGGGAAGCTTTTTCGAGTGAGAGGGAATGATATGGATTCCTCCGACAAAAAACGGGGACCTCGCGTCGGCGATGTAGGCGATATCATGCCGCCAGGGCAGCAGGACCCAGTCCCCCGATGAGAAGGACGACTCGAGTCCATTGACTCTGATGACCCCAATCCCCGAGCGGCACCAAAGAAACATGCGGCTCTCGACACAGGTGTTATGATTCCGTTCCGAAGGAGCAAACTGAAACCAGTTTGCCAGAACAACCACCGGGCTTCCCTGCATGGTTTTGACGATTCGCTTTCTGAGAGGTTTGTCCATGAAACAAGAGTTTGTGCTATGTGCCTCCTAAAGAGGTTGTGCTCTATTGAATGCATGTCAAGCCCCTCATCAATTCCTCTCGATCGAAAAGTTCCTTTTCTTGATTCCACGCCATTGCTCGGCGATCCGGCTGCCCTGCAAGCCCGCGCTGATGAGGATGGGTTTTTGTATTTCAAGCGGTTCCTGCCGCGCGACGAGGTGATTGCGCTGCGGGCCGAAATGCTCGGTGTGATTGACAAACACCACTGGCGTCAGCCCGGGCAGGACGCACTGGGGGGGCGTATTGACCTCGATGCGCTGAACCTTGTGCCTGATGACCGCATGCGCACTGACATCGGGGTGAGTATCGACGCCTACAATGACGCGCAAAAACTTGAGGCCCTGCACCGGTTTCCCCACCATCTGAGATTGCTGGAGTTTTACCGCGCTCTCTTCGGCCGCGAAGTCCTCGTCCACCCGCGCCACATCGCGCGTATGGTCACCGGCCACCGGGTCGTCTCCCCCACTCCGCCGCATCAGGATTTTCCGCTCATTCAAGGAACGCCCGGAACCTGGACCTGTTGGATTCCGCTTGGCGACTGCCCGCGGTCCATGGGAGGTCTCACGATGCTGAAAGGTTCGCACCGCGGGGGCTACCTGCCGATCCAGCCAGCCAAAGGTGCCGGTGGAATTGCCGTACCGCTTTGTCCGGGAGAGGTTCTCTGGGCGGAAGGGGATTACAGCGCCGGGGACATCATCACTTTCCCCAGCTACACGATCCACAAAGCCCTGCGTTGCGTGGATAAGGAACTCATTCGACTTTCTCTGGATGTCCGCTACCAGCCGGTTGACGAGCCGGTTGAAGAGAAATCGTTGCTGCCGCACTGCGATCTGGCTTGGGAGGAGATCTACGCGGGCTGGAGCCGTGACGACTTAAAATACTATTGGAAGAATCTCCCGCTAGAATTGATTCCGTGGGAAGACCGCTACATGCAACCCTCCCGCCGCATTTGCTGAGCACCGCGATTGTGATGAATTCCATGACCTCCCTCGAGCACGTTCATGAGCGGTTTTTTCATTTTTTGGGAGAATCCGTTGGCGATCATGTCCGTGACTTTCATTACCGAATACGCCGCGAAAATCCGGATGCCGCGACTACTCGAACTGCCACCAGTCGAGTTTCGGCCCGTCTTCGCCGAGGCAGATAAATTGGATAACCACGGCGTGGACGCCGGTGACGGGAGACGCGTCGCAAACCAGTTCCACCCATTTGCCATGGGGCTTCCCCTTGACAGTGACTTCCGCGATTTTTTCATGCCACGGCTGGTCGACATGAAAGCTGATGGTCGCATCATCCCGTCCGGGCTTTACGCGCAGGCGAAGCTTCTTCGGCGATTTTTTGAAGTCGAGATGCTTGTAAGTGGCGCGGTCACCGCTTGAAACGGGAATGGTGGGAGAGCGCCTGATGCCGGAGAGAACTCCCCCGGCGTCATGATCTTCGGTGATCCGGACATTGCCGAGCAGCAGACAGGCTTCCTCCGCCTCGATACGAAGGGTGCTGTCCAGTGGCGCTTCTGCACCCTGGGTCGTCATCTCCACTTCGGGGATGCTGCCGTCCTCGAGGAAGCGGATCGGCTCGACGCAAGCCCTGCGCATGGTGGCGTCGCCGTGCGTTGATCGGTGGTAGAATACATACCATTTGCCGCCGAATTCAGCGATGGACCCGTGGTTGTTCCAGTTCCCGGGGTTGCAGCAGTCGTTGTCGATGATCACGCCGCGATAGGTGTAAGGCCCCGTCGGCGACTTGCTCGTGGCATAGCCGAGGCAGGTCGGACGTCCCGCCCGGCTCAGGTCCGCAAAGACAAGGTAGTAAAGGCCATTGCGTTTGGTCATGAAGGCGCCTTCGTGGAAGTGGTGTTCCTTCTCGGTCAGGACTTTCTCGCGGATGGACCCGGGCACAATCGTGCGCATATCCGGCTCCAACTTGGCCATCTTCATGTCGAACTGTCCCCAGACGTGGTAAATCTGCCCGTCGTCATCGATGAAAGTCGTGGGATCGATCTGCACATGTTTTCCAACGTCGAGAAACGTCACGTTCTTGAATGGTCCCGTCGGGCTTTCAGACTCCGCCACCCCAGTCGGAACCCCCTGCTGGCTGATGTAAAAATAGTATTTTCCAGCGCGGTATTGGGCGTCCGGCGCGGAAAGAATCACGTCGTTCTCGGGGAGTGCGTCGCCCTCGCCGGCCGAGACGAAGACGTCCGGATGCCATTTCCAGGTGTGCATATCACCAGTCGAGAGCACGCCGCAACGGTAGGAGCAGTATCGGTCGGTCGAGTCGTCGATCGTGCAGTACAAATAGAGCTGCCCATCGGGCGCGACTTTCGCGGAAGGATCCGCGGGATAAACCTGCTGCGGCGCAATCGGATTGCGCGCCTGCAAACCCGGCGTCCATGCAAGGAGCAGGGCGAACAAGACGTTACGGGAGAAGTTCCGACGATTTTTTTGGCGTGTATAGCTCACAATCTAGCTTTCTCAAGGTTCCGCAGGTAGTCGCGGTCGATCGGGTAACGCCAGAGGGGGAAGAATGCGATGACGATAAGAACGGGTCCGACGAGAAAGGTCATGAGGGCGATGTTGCGCACGGCCTCGGGAGTTTGGATTTCTGCGCCAGAGACGATCCCGGCTGAGGCGACCATCCATCCGGTGAGGAGTAGACCGACAGACATCGCGGCCTTGGTGATAAACATGAAGACTGCGCTGTAGGTGCCGTCTTTCAAAATACCCGATTTGAGAAAGTTGACCTCGGACAGGTCGGCCACCATGGACGTGGCGATCGGTCCGAGCATTCCGCACCCGCTCCACCAGAGTGCCTGACAGAGCCCGAAAAGAATGAAGCCGATAGGGATGGCTGTGCCTGCCAACAACCATGAGGCGTCGGGAGGGAGTTTGAATCCGAAAAAGAGCACCAGGAGGAGGCTTCCTCCCAAGATGGACAAGGCCATGGCGATATACCCGGCGACTTTCTTGTCGGTTTTTTTTGTAATCCATGTCTGAACGAGCGCCCCGAGGCCGGCCGCCACCATCCCGCTGCCGTGGATCCACGTCTTGGCATCCGGCGGAAGCTTCATGAAGAAGACATAGACGAACATCTGCAACTGGGAGACCAGAAGCATGGCAAAGAGCGCGATGGAAAAGAACCCGAAGACGAACCAAGCAAGACGGTCACCGAAAATTTGGAAGAGATCCTTACGAAACGCGGGCAGGCTGTTGCCTTGGACTTTCGAGGCACGATTGTCGTTAGCAGCATGGCGGGTGGTCCAAACACAAAGCACGATGAGTAGCGCCGCCGAACCCGCCAACACCCATCCCATGGTGGCGTAGTTTCCCGCGATATTCGTGCCGTCGATCCGGCCGCCTTCGGCCCCGACCCCGTCACGAAAGAAGATCACCCAGGCGAAAGCGCCGAAGATAAGGTTGATCGCCATGTTGAAGGCCGCGCGGATGCCCTGTAGGCGCGAACGATCCTCGTAGTTCGGACAAATCTCGAACCCCAACGCAATGTAAGGCACGCCGAAAATCGCGACCGCCGTGCGCAGCAGCAGATTGCCCCCGAGGGCGAAAGCGAACAGTGCCTGGGGCGACGTGATATTGCCCGGCACGGTCCAGAGCAGCCAGTAGCTGAAAGCGAGGAGGAGGCCCCCGCCAAGGATATAAGGCATCCGTCGCCCCCAACGGGAGCGCGTGTTGTCGGTGATGTGGCCCATGACGGGATCCACCAGCGCATCCCAGAGCGTAGCGACGCTCAGGGCCAGACCCGCATAGCCGGCGCCGAGGCCGAGCACCTGGGTGTAGAAGAGGAGGGCGAAGTTTGATACCCCGTTCATCGTGATCGACATGGCGCCCTCCCCGAGGGCGTATCCGAGAATGCGAAGGTTTGAGACCGGGGGAGGTGGTGAGGAGTCCATGATTAGAGAATTGTGCGGGAGGGATAGTGTTGGCGCGATGCCAACAATGGGGCGTTTGGCGACGGAACATCCTCCTCGGTGGACAGATCCATCTCGCGTGCGGCACGGCCCGCGGGCAATGGCCTCAATCGTTGAGGTCCGATCATACCCGTAGCCTCCTTGATTCAAGAAGCCGGCGCACTTGATTCACCGATTCGTGACTCAGCGGATAAAACAAGATGCAGACTGCCGACAACAGGAGCGTTCCCACCATCAGAACGACGTATCCGCCACGCAGAGCGACGAGCGTCTGCTCGGTCTGCACCGCCAGTTTCTGGTCGAATCCGGTGAAGGCCAGGGCGTAGCCGGTCAGCAGCGTGGCAATGGCAATGGCCGCTTTTTTTCCGAATTCAAGCGACGCGCTGTAAATCCCCTCGCGCCGCCGTCCTGTCTTCAATTCGTCCTCGTCACACACGTCCCCGAGCATGGAGACACCTATGAGAAAACAACCGTTGAGACAGAACCCGATAACGAACGAAGGCGCAAGCGATAGCCATGGATGGGACGGGGTGAAAAGCCACCAAGTGGATCCAGCCGAGACAAGGCAGACGCCCAGCAGCCAGAGCATGGCATGCCGCTTGCCGAGATGGGTGGAGAGCCAGGCACTGAAAGGAATCCCGAGAAAACCGGCGCCGAGCATGACCATGCCGGCCACACCGGTGATGGTGGCAGCCGCGTCCTTGGCTCCGCCGAAGATATAAAAGAGGTTCAGGTAGGTGCCCAAGGGCATGGCGAGAAACAATCCGAGGAGAATGAACAAAGTGCTGCCGGTCAGGGCCAGAAAGGCGCGGTTGCGGAAGGTGGCACCCAGGGAGCGGAAGAGCGGTAGCGGCTTTTCATCCGTCCCCGGGGCAGGACGCTCGGGTACTAACAACGCGGGAAGCACGCCGAGCACCACCGCCGTGCCGGCCATGATCCAGCCGACGGTGCGCGCACCTTCGGCCTCGGTCGGTCCGATGATGAAGCAGAGCTTGTAAGCCCAGGGCATGGCCAGACCGATCGCGAGGCCGAGATACGGACGCCAAGCGAGAACGCGCGTCCGCTCATTGTAATCGTCGGTGATTTCCAACCCGAGGGCCGAATACGGGATTACGAAAATGGCGTAAGCCACATAGAAAAGAGAGCAAATACCGAGAAACCACCAAAACAACCCGGCCTCGCCGAAGGAGCGCGGCGGCATGAAGAGCAGCCCCAGCAGGATGGCGGCGCAGATGACTCCGCCGAGGATAAGCGGGCGTCGCCGCCCCCACCGGGTGCGCAGGTTGTCGGAGAAGTTTCCCACCAGCGGGTCGGTGATCGCATCGAGGATGCGCGGCAGGCCGATGGCGAAGCCAAGCTTCACCGCATCGATCCCGAGCCCGACATTGAAGATCGGCAGGATCAGATTGTTCAGGCCGTTATAGAGAACGTAATCCGCAGCCCCGCCTGCGCCCCAAAGCAGCTTGAGGGAGAGCGGAACACGCGCAGGCACCCCCACCGATGGTTCAGAACCCGGGGGCGTCATTGGGTTTCATGCTGGCTGGATTTGCGCGGCTCACAGCGACCATCTCGAGCAGCGGAGACCATGCGCTGAGAGGATTAGGGCTTCTTGGCAACCTCGGGCGCTTTTCCGGGAGCAAAGGTTTTCACTGTGACATTGTCCAGCCCAGGCGTCGTACCTTTGGTCACCCAGAACTGAATAATGATCTTCGTGCCCGCCGGGACGTTGCGAGCGACCAGTTGCTGCTTCTGACCCACCATGAATTGTTCATTCGCGAGCGGAGCCTGATTTCCATCAAGAATGGCAGCGCCCAGTTGGGCAACCGGTCCCCACGCTTGGACAACATCGAACTCCAGAAGCACGTCCGCGTCCTTGGTCAGCGTGCCCACCACCTGCTGCAGATACATCAGTTGAGCAACATTGCAAACCGGAGGGGTCTCCCCGGACTGATCGTTCACGGCATACATGGTGTTCTTTGAAGTTGACATCCAGCCAACGGGAACACCGGAACGCCAGCCATGCATATCTTCGGATCCCAAATCAGAAACATCGGAGAAATCCCCGTTTTTCACAGTCAGATCCTCCTTGGTTTGGGCGGTCGCCGTGGCAGCGTGACTGAACATGAGCGCAAGGATCAGGGCAGCGGCCCTCGCCGAAGGGTTAAGTTTTTTCGCATGCAAGGGACTGCAGGAAGGTCGGCAGAGGGATGTGGGAATTGATTGCATCGCAGGGTTGTTTGTTTGTTGTTTCATTTTGTTGTTATCGGATAGGTGGGTTTGCGTCTTCATATTTTTGCAGGGGAATATTGTTGATCTTAGGATGTCATGGCTTCTCGACAACAAAGAGGGATGACGACGGATCGATGTCGAGAGTGGCCGGCAGTTGGCGCTCCGTGATTGAGCCGTCCGCCGGATTGTAAATTTGCACACCATCGGCCCCGGCCCCTTCGAGGCTGAAGCTGAAACTCTGCTTGGCCTCGCGGTTGTTGACCACGTAGTTGATGCGGCGTCCGTCGCGCATGAAGCGGCCGATGAAGATGTCTTGCCCGGCCTTGTCCACCCGCAGCCGGAATCCATCCGGTGCGGCGGGTCCTAGGTGGCTGATCACCTCGGCGGGGGGCATGGTCGCTGCGGAGGCGAAAGCTTGGCGCACGGCCTCGTGCTCGCCCGATGCATTACCGAGACGCGGCCGCAAATTGACCCAGAGCACTTTGCCACCTTCCTTCTGCCATGCCTCCAGTTTTTTCGCCACGGCGAGGGGCAGCACCTCGACCTCGGGCATGATGAGTTCGGTATATTCATGAGGGCCGACGACGAGACGTCCGCTGCGGATAGTCGCGGACTCGATCGCCTTGCCGTTGAGCCAGCTGAAATTGTAGCCATGGTCGACAAGGGACTTGGCAATGGTGTCATAAACATTGATCAGCCCGGTAAGATTCTTCCATGACGCGGGCCAGAGCTTCGGATCCCAGGTGGAAGGGGAAGGCGTAAAACCGGCCTGGAACGTCTCGATCGGGTAATACATGGCGACGGGAGACGCGGCCTCCGCACCACGCAGGACGAGCGACAGCCGCCCCAGATATTCGTTGAATTTCCGGTAATCGTCCGCCTTATATTCCCGCCAGATGGTGTAGGTGGAGATTTGATTCAATCCGGCCAAGAAAGCGGTGTTGATGTTCCGACGCATGTCCTCTGTCGGCGGCGTGAGATCGGGCGTCTTGCGAAAGATCATCGGGTCGAGCAGCCCGTGCACGGTTTCGTGTCCGTGCAGTCGCGCGATCGAACTCAAGAGCTTCGGCATCCAGTAGTTTGAGGCCGCGCCGCGTTCCGGCATCCCGAAGTCGCAGGCCGGGATCTGCATCCTCCCGACAAACTCGAAGAAATCCCCCTCGTTGATGACGTGGTGGATCATGTTTTCCTCCATCAGCGGGTGCCCGCTTGAGCGGATGCCGTGCTGGTCGGCCCAGTGGGCGATGCGCCCGGAAAAGTTTTCAGCGAGGGTGGCCGCGACTGTCTGGTAAAAGTGGAGCCGCACCAGTTTTTCCTCGTCGGAATTGCCACCAAAAAGCGCGGGAAGCCGCGGCAGAAGTTCGTAGCCATGGGCCTCCTTGAACAGACGCGGCAGATCGTCATCCCACGGGACAAAGACGACCCCGCCCGGCCGCTGGCTGCCCGCCGGGAATTCAAACCAGAGCGACATGAGGTTGGGCTCGTTGCTGTAGAAGACATCGATCTGGCCAGCCAGCGGACCGAGACGCCGCTCGTATTCGGCATGCGCCAGATCGACGAATTTGGACATGGCCGCGGCATTGAGCAGGTTCGGGTAGCGCCCACTGGTTTGGAATCCGCTGGCTGTCTGCATGGCCTGGGTCCCCTCGTTGTTCACCTCCCGTGCAAAACCATAAAGCACCCAGGGTCCCCCGAGGCCGGTGGCGAGCACGTGGTCTTTTTCGAACGGCACGGCTTTTCCCTCGGCGAGAACCGGCTGGCCCTCTTTCACCGGATAGAGCATGGCAGCCACGAAGGCCTCCGCTTTCTTGGGCAGATCGAGGCGAATTTCCTGAGTGCCCTCGCCCTCCTTTTTTACCGGCGTGAGGCAGCGCACCTCGAAGGCCGGGTCCGACTCGACGACCAATCCGCCGGCCTGAGCGCTCGGATAGCCGTTGTCGTCAGCCATCCAGAGTTGCATTCCGGCCGCCTTGATCTGGCGGATATTGTTTCTTACATTTTCCCACGCGGTATCGCTCCGGAGATAGCCGTCGGACTGCATGAACAGCATGACTCCCCCGATCCCGTATTCGCGCATCTTGTCGACAGGAAGCAGTGCGGGATGATGCCCGCTGTATTGTAGCAGCCGGTATTCGTTGGGAGGGTTCTTGAAACCCTCATCGACCCTCCCCCAACCGGAGGAGGACAAAGCTTTCGGCGCGGTCGCGGCTTTATTAGCAGTGTCTCCCCCGGAAGCACTCATGATCGGCAGCAAAAAGGAGATGCAAATCGAAAAAATCCGCAACGTTTTGAAATTTGGGAGCTTCCAAATGGGCAACAAAAAGGACGAGAACTGGACGCTCATAGTCTCGGTGTGGAATAACCTGGATGCTCAAGCGGTAGCCAATACGGGCGCTCAGTGGAGCGTTGCCCGGGACGGCTTGCGGAAAACCTCGCGGATGGCCTCAAGGTATTTCATGCCATTGATCATATCCGGTTCGAGATAACTGCCCTCGGTCCACTCGTTCCAACTATTGATGTTGAGAATCCGGTCCTGGGCCGGCCTGCCCTCCAGACGAGCCTTGGTCAAGGCTAACGCCTCGCGGAACCGCTCCGGGGTGTTGTCCTTGATGGTGTTGGTGAATGGGTAGCCGAAGTCGCCAAATTCATCATCCTGATGGGCCCGAGGACTCGAGTCCCAGCCCATCGTCACATTGGGATAGTAAGGAAGCGAAAACTGCTTCTCGGCCTCCTTCCAGTGGTCGAAATACCGGTCGCGCACGTAGTTGAAATCCGTGGCCAGCTCGGGCAGAGGCACGTGGTGAAACCACACGTAGGATGTCACCGAGTCGAAGCCCAGATCCTGAACCAGCTTGGCCGGGTCGGCCGGAGTCTTTTGCCACGGCATGACTGGTTCCCCCCAAACCACGGCATTGAGGTGCAGATCCGGAAAACCGGCCGCCTGCGTCTTGGCGCGGAACGCATCGAGAGCCTTGCGCGCAGCGGTCAGCGAATCGAAACTGGCCAGCAGCTTGCTCAGGTCATAGACGGAGAAATAAGGCCGGCCCTCGATCGTCCAGTAGGAGGGATGGGAAAAGTATTTGTCCACCACCGTGTCGCAGATGCGCGCAAAACCCGACGCATCGACCGCGCCGGGGAAGTGGGTTTCCACTTCCGCGCCGCGCTTGTAAGGCTGGATTTCCAGCCAGTCGTGGTTGGCCCACATGAGCGCGAACTTGATCCGGTCGTTGTTGGCCGCGCCTAAAAAGCCCCGGTCGACGGTCCGATCCAGAAAAGGGCCGTCGTTGTAGTGATACCAGTCGAAGATGAAAACATCGACCTCGTGGTCCGCGGCGGCCGCGATCTTCTGCTCCATCACCGCCGGATCTGACTCGTCCTGATAGCCCCATGCAGGCACTTTTGGTTGCTGATGACCCGGGAAACGCGGCTTGGCATCTTTGAGCAGATCCCACTCTGTCCATCCCGGGCCCTTGAGCCGTTCGTTGCGGGGATCGCCAGGGTGGTAGTTGCCGAAGTAATAACAGGCAACGGTGACCGGGATCTCCGGTGATCTGACGTCAAGCTCTGGGATGGTGCGGTCCATGTCGGTTAACATAGGAAATTTATACATCAATGCGAGGAAAGACGCCTCGGACGATTTTGCCGAATACCAGCACGATCTTGCCGCGGCGCGCCGGCTCTCTTCGTTGTTCTCAGCACCTCTGCGCGATTCACTTCAGATCTTTCCCGGACGTTTTCTTCCTGCCTCCGGCCGCCAATCTCTGGGCGTCAAAAACAGCGAATTCCCTGCCGATCGGAGGTGCGAGCTTCAATCCGGCCTGGAACTCCCGGGGTGATACCCCGAAAACCCGGCGGAATTGTCGCGAGAAATAGCCACTGTCGTTAAACCCACACGCAAAGGCGGCTTCGGTGACATTTTTGTCCGTTGACTCCAGGATTCTTGCCCCCTTCATCACCCGCAACCGCTGGAGATATGCGTGCGGGCTTTCCTTCGTCGCTTTGTTGAAAAACCGATAAAAATTGCGGGTGGACATGCCCGCCATTTTCGCAAGCTCATCAAAATCCAAATCCTCCTCAAAATGCCTCTCCATATGGCCGATGGCCCTGCCGATCCTGATGATCTTCTCCGATTCCGAGGTGGGACGGGCATTGTAGCTTCGTGAGATCAGGCCCACGAGGGCCATGAAGTGAGCCATGCACATGAATCGGTGGCCCTGTTTTCCATGTGTCGTGGCCATGCGATCGGTCGCGGTGGTATGACGCTCGCTGAATCTGACGGCAGGGCGGCGCGGCTGGTCGCCATGTAATTCCTTTTCCATGGCCTCGGCCAGCGTCCTCACTGTGCCAAGATCCTCCATGCCGAGGTGCAAGTGGCGCCCGAATTTCCCTTGTCTGTGCAGGGCGGGCTCGACCACAAACAGGGCCTGATACCCGGGCAGGCAGGCGATGTCGAAGCGCACTTTGTTCAGCAGGGCGCGGTCATAGATGACATTGATAACGGAGAGGTTTTTCGTATTCCGGTAACCGTGCGGGTTACTTTCATGCAGGACAAACACATCGCCCACCTTGAGGGGGAACTCCTCCTTGCCGACGATGCTGATCCCGCTCCCCTGCGCGACAATGACGATCACCGAGAAGTCATGCGTGTGCTTCGGGTAGTCCGGGTGGTTCTCCAAAAAGAAAACATCCAGCGGAAAACTCCGGTCGTAGAAGATCAGTTCGCGCTCGAATCTTGCAGCCTTTGGCATAAGCAATCGGAAGAAAGAGAGGACAGATTCACACCGTAAATGAATCGCACTCCATCAGGGGTCGAGCAAGAAATACTCTTCCCGCTGCGCCAGGGTCATCGAGTCGGTGTCGAGGAGTTCCACGTGAAAATCAGCAAAAAGACTTGCCGTGCGTCCACCGTGACGAGGATCGGGAGAAACACCCTGGTAAGCCACTCCGTTATTGACCCATTCCTGTGAAAAATACCAACTGCTCTTCCAGATAGAATTCGCTCCGGCCCGAGCGCTGCAAATAATGACCTTATGCCCCGGGCGGTTGATCGAGAGAAGAGGAATCCCATTCGTCTGCCCGTATTTCATATTGCAATTAACAACACTCAAGATGATCCCATCATTCACGCCGAAGCTTCCCCAGGGGTGCTGCGGGCCCTTCTTGACTGTGGGGTCGTAGAATATTTCCGGCATCCACGGCGACCCGGAGAAATCCTGGCCGACAGTTGGGAGATTGGCAGACAGACGGAGGGAATTCTGGAAGAAGGTTAAGTTCGATGGATCCCCCCCCATGTTGCCCCAGTTGAGTTGCGTCGGGAGCAGGCCGCCATGATCGTTCGAGTAGAGGGCAGTGAGTTGCCCGATCTGACGGAGATTGGAGATTCCTTTTGCGGATCGTGCGCTTCCCATTGCGCGGTTCACCACTGGAACTGCGATTGCCGCTAGGAGGGCTATAATCGCAACCACCGTCAGAAGTTCGATCAAGGTGAACGCGTTACGCAAGCGGGCGCAATCTCCCAGGATCGTGTACCCCTGACTGGGTCGACGATGTTCGGAGGATTGCACATCATTGACCTTAAACTAGGCCCGGGAGAGACGCCGTGAATTTACTGCCAAAAAAGGGAACGATCTTGCCAAAGATCGGGTCTGTCCGAGGGGGTTTCGACGCTTTCACATCTCGCCAGCAACCCGATACCGCAGAGCGGCATCGGCGGATCACGAACGCGAGGGGCCGCAGCGTTGGTATAAAAAAAGGGCACCCTCGTTGCCGAGGGTGCCCTTGTTGTAAGGACTTAAGGACTACTTATAGACTACTCAAGGACTACTTAATGACTTGAAGACTTGGAACAATAAGTTGTTTAGGACTGCCTGCGGCGACGGATGATCAGCAGTGTTGTGGAAACACCGCCGACAACGAGAGCCCAGGTCGAGGGCTCGGGGACGACTGTGAGTACACCCGTATCCAGATTGACTCCAACGTAGCCGTTGGCGGCGCCTCCGTTGTTATCCCACATCTGCCAGGTGTTGTTGGCGGCATAGTAGTTGAGGTCGGCATAACTGCCTCCGTTGAGTCTATACTGGACAGAAGTGAAGGCCCCCGTCTCCGATCCGAAGTTGAAGAGGTGGTTGCTGAAGGCTCCACCCGCATTATCGTAGAATCCGGAGATGTCGAGCTTGAGCAGGCCTCCGTAAGCTAGGATTCCTGACGCGTTGACCTGATCGAAGCCGTTGGTTGCTCCAGCGGCGCCCAGACCCGCGACCTCGAAGATGCTGGTGCTACCGCTGTTGAGGGTGAGGTTACCCGTGATGCCAAGGACACCGGGGCTGTTGCCGGGGGCCAGCGTGGCACCGGAGGCGATCGTGGTGTTGCCCACCATGGTGCCGTATCCGGCTAGGGTCTGGCCGCTGCCGATCGTCATGCCACCACCCGCAAGAGCGCTGGCGTTGAGGGTGCCACGATTGGTGGTCCCGAGATTGATCTCCGTGCTGGCGAGGGAGGCACCGGAGGCGAGGGTCAGGGTGCCGAGGTTCACTGTGGTCTTGCCGGTGAAGGTGTTGGCAGCTGCGAGGGTAGTGTTGCCGCTACCGATCTTGGTGAGCCCTCCGGTGCCGCTGATGCCATCATTGACCCTATTGGTGCCAGCGCCATCGAAAGTGAGCGTATAGGCCCCAAGATCGACAGCGTTGCCCGAGGCGACGTCAAGGGTCAACGAGGATCCGCCGCCCACGCCGATCGTGGCATCAGCCGCCAAGGTGATTTTGCCTTGGTAGGTGTTGTCTCCGAACACATTGCGCAGGGCACCGCCA
>Ga0304729_1000521_pt1 | contig 28367 bp, 22 predicted proteins | sample C_131016_MF_Meta_FD_190475 | JGI IMG/M metagenome (GOLD analysis project Ga0304729, IMG submission 190475) | Freshwater microbial communities from Lake Croche, Canada to study carbon cycling - C_131016_MF_MetaG (v2) (version 2) | ecosystem: Environmental > Aquatic > Freshwater > Lake | place... | reverse complement strand
TCTGCTAATACAGATTATGAGACTGCAACTTTAATTGTTGCAAATAATATTAAAAATTATCGAAGATCAGAAAAAATTCCAAAATTTATAAATACTTTAAAAGGATATTAATAATATTTTTTAAAGCTTAAATATTGTGAATAGCAGGATTATCTAAACATTTTTCTTTTAAGATACAGGATATAAAAATAAAAGCCTGGTCAATGTAATCAGTAATTAGAAAAAGATTTAAATCTTCTTTATCAATCATTTTTTTTTCATAAAAATAATTAAAATTAATTGCGCTGTTCCAATATTTTTTACCAATTAAAACAATAGGCATCGGCGTTTGAATTCGACCAGTTTGTTTTAATGTTAATACCTCGCTTAATTCATCTAAGGTACCATATCCGCCTGGAAACATAATGGTTGCTTTTGCAAGAAAGGTTAGAAAAAATTTTCTCATAAAAAAATAATGAAACTGAAAACTTAAATCTGGAGTTAAGTATTCGTTATTTTTCTGCTCAACTGGCAATCTAATTCCAAAACCTATACTTTTGCCCTTACCTTCAATCGCACCACGATTTGCAGCCTCCATTATTCCAGGACCACCTCCTGTTGCAACCACAAAACGATTATGATCTTTTGAAAATTCTTCTGCCCATTTTGTAAATTTGAAAGACAAAGCTTTTGCTTGTTCATAATATTCTGAATTTTCATGATCTACTTCAGTTGCATTAATATTATTCTTATCTTTAGGAGTTGATCTTGCGCTACCAAAAAAAGTAATAGTATCCATTATTTTGTGTTGCTCCAGAATAGATTTAACTCTCTCATATTCAGATAGAATTCTTATCGATCTTCCCTCTGGACTTTCTAAAAAGGTTTTATCGTTAAATGCAGCTTGGAGATTTCGTTCCATCTAAAACTTAAGTTTTTGGTTATTATATTTCTTTTCTAGCAATATCCAAAAACTCAGACATCTTTTGTCTAATTTCTTTATCCTGAATATTTTTTTTTTCTAAGTCTTTTTTTATTTTTCTAAAGACATCATCATCACCAGCTTCTTGAAAATCTGCTTTGATAACTTCATTTATGTAATTTTTTTGCTGTTGCTCATTAAATCCTAAAATTTTAGAGGCCCAATTTGCTAAAAGTTTATTTCTTTTTGAAGAGACCTTAAATTCTACTTCTTGGTCGTTGATAAATTTTCTTTCAAACCCTTTTTCTCTATCATCAAAATTTGTCATGATATTTATTATAGGCCTAATTTGAGATTGAATAAAGAGACAAGTGTTTTTACTGTATTAATTTTGGGGAATATATTAAAAGTACGATAAAACAATTTTAAATTATAATGCCAATTATTATAGCCTTACTAATCGTTATTATCGTACTTTTAGTTTTGCTTTTTTTTAAGAAGAAATAGCTTTAATTAGTTTCTAGCTTTTCGTTCTTTTAGCTTTCATAGCTTCCCAGTAAGCTTTTCGTTCTTCTGGAGATAAAACACCATCTTTATTTGTGTCCATCTTAGCAAATTTTTCCTCTTCTTTTTTTAAAAACTCAGCTTTAGTTATTGATTTAGTTTCCCAATTCTTTTTGTCAGCTACATTTTTATCATTAGCTTTTGGTTGTCTTTGATTTTTATTAGCTTCCCAGTAAGCTTTTCTTTCTTCAGGAGTTAGAACACCATCCTTATTGGTGTCTATTTTATTAAATTTTTCCTCTGATATTTTTATAAACTCAGCTTTTGTAAGAGATTTAGTTTCCCACTCTTTTTTATTAGCTACGTTTTTTTCGTCAGCTTGTGCAAAAGTGAACGTTCCAAACAACAATATAGTCGCTAAGATTATTTTAGTTATTTTTTCCATAAGTTACCCTCTTGTTTATTTAAATTCATTTTAACTAAATTTAAGTCTTATTTGTGACTTTAAAATAGTTAATTTTTAATAATACAAACAAATTGCTTATTAGTTGAGATAGATTTTTAAAGATTGAAGTTGCTTAATAATTATGTAAATTTATCTACGTTTAAATCTCAAATAACAAAATTAAAAATGACAACATCAAGCAAACATCCAGAAACGATAGGGCTACATGGCGGGGATTATAGAAGCGATCCCGCAACAACTTCTGTTGCTGTACCAATTTATCAAACTACAAGTTACCAGTTTAATAACACAGATCATGCAGCAAATTTATTTGCGCTTAAAGAATTTGGAAATATTTACACAAGAATTATGAACCCAACAGTAGACGTTCTTGAAAAAAGAATGGCTGCTTTAGAGGGAGGGGTTGCGGCGCTTGCGGTCGGTTCAGGACAGGCGGCATCAGCATTTTGTGTGCAAAATTTATGTAAAGCTGGAGATAATATTGTTGCATCTACAGATTTGTATGGAGGTACAGTAAATTTATTTAAGAACACTCTAAAAGATCAGGGTATAGAAGTTCGTTTTGCAGACCCTGTTGATCCAAAAAATTTTGAAAAATTAACAGACGATAAGACAAGAGGTTATTACGGAGAGACTTGTCCAAATCCTTATCTGAGAATTTTCCCAATTAAAGAAGTTGCTGACATCGGAAAAAAATTTGGAATACCCTTAATAATGGATAACACTGCATCACCAATTATTTGTAAGCCTTTAGAGCATGGGGCTGCAATTGTCATGCATTCTTTAACTAAATTTATTGGTGGTCACGGAAATTCTATTGGCGGTGTTATAATAGATGGTGGCAATTTTAATTGGACAGAGAATAAAAAAAGACAACCGTTCTATAACGAACCTGATCCTTCTTACGGCGGAGCTGTTTGGGGGGAAGTTGTTCCTAAGTTAACAGGAGCAAATATTCCATTTATTATAAGAGCACGGGTTGTTTTATTAAGAGATTTAGGTGCGCCATTATCCCCTTTTAATGCTTGGCAAATTATTCAAGGATTAGAAACACTAGCATTAAGAATGAAACAACATTGTTCTAATGCTGAAAAAGTAGTTTCTTTTTTAACTAAACACAGCAAAGTTCAAAAAGTTATTTATCCAAGTCTTTACGAAGGCGAAGTTGGAAAGCGTGCAAAAAAATACTTAAATGGTGGTTTTGGAGCTTTATGTGGCGTTGAATTAAAAGGCGGCGTTGAAGCTGGTAAAAAATTTATTAATGCTTTAAAACTTTTATATCATGTTGCAAATATTGGAGATGCAAGAAGTCTTGCCATTCATCCAGCATCTACAACGCATTCGCAACTTTCTCCAGAAGAGCAGTTAAAAGCTGGAGTGACACCAGGATATGTAAGATTATCCGTGGGGATCGAACACCCAGATGATATTTTAGCTGATATAACGCAAGCTTTGGAAAAAGTTTAGTTTTTTTAAATATATTTAAATTCTAAACTGCGAACCTAAATAAAGCTGTCTTGCTTTCTTATTTTCAATAATTTCATTCGGAGATCCTTCAGCTATAAGTTCGCCGCTGTTAAGTATGTAGGCTCTATCTACTATATCAAGAGTTTCTTTAACGTTGTGGTCCGTTATAAAAATACTAATTCCTTTTTCTTTTAAATGCTTAAGCATTTCTTTAAGTTCTATTATTGCAATTGGATCTAAAGCCGCAAATGGTTCATCGAGTAATAATACCTTAGGCGAAGTTGTTAAACACCTTGCTATCTCAACTCTTCTTGCTTCTCCACCAGACAAACTTAACGCAGAGGCAGTTCGAAGATGTGCAATTTTAAATTCATTTAATAAATGCTCTACCAATTCATCTTCTTTGTCTTTATCTTTAATTGCAACTTCAGCAACAGCTCTAATATTTTCTTCAACAGTTAATCCTCTAAAAATAGATCTTGATTGCGGAAGATAACTAATTCCTTCTTTCGCACGTATATGAATAGGTAATTCGTTAATTACTTTATTATTAAAAATAACCTTTCCTTGAGTTGGATTTAGAATTCCAAGCACAATAGAAAACATAGTTGTTTTTCCCGCGCCATTTGGCCCAAGCAGAGCAACAATTTCTTGAGGGTCAACTCTTACACTAACGTTTTTAAGAATAATTCTTTGCTTAATTATCTTTGTTAGATTGGTAATTTCTAATGTAGATGGTTTTTTATTATAATAAAAATCATCTGATACAAGTTTAAAAACATTTTTATTATTTTTTTTAATAAGAGATTTTTTATTATTGTCCTCTAATATTTCTTCAGGAACAATATTTTCTTTGGGCAATACAAAAGGCTCTTTATTTTTCATTGCTTAGAGTACCTGTCACTTGTTTTCCTTTTTCATCCATTATGACTTCGGCAGTTTTCTTGAATGTATCAATTATTATCTTATCAGCACGAACTTGACTAGTGCGTCGTTTCTTTGTTTTTGGATCAATTTCATTATAATCACCAACAACATTACCAGTCACAAGTATATTATTTGTTTTAACAATATACTCTGCTTTGTTGGCAGTAACTACACCATCCTTTTGTGTAATTTTTACATTTTGTTCGTATAAAATATCATTAGTCGCTTTATTAAATAAACCTGTCTTACTAGTAATTTTTAAAATACCTCCATCTTTTAACAAAAAATCACTATCAACTTCTTTCAAACTAATTAAGTCCTGATTATTTTTATCGATAGTCGCCAGTTTTGCTCTGACGTTATATTGTTTGCCACTAGAATCGGTTCCAATGTAGCTAATATTTTCGAAAACATTACTCTCAGCTCCCTCAGTAGGTTTGATATTTTTAGATACTAGTCTTAGTCTAAAAGCTTCAATTGCTGGATAAACAAAATATACTAAAAATATTATTCCAAGCCCAATAGCTACAATTGTAAGCTGTCTTTTTCTAATAGCACTGAGGTTCATTAAACTCCAAAACTAATAAGAGAATGTATGTGAATTAGTCCGTAGTTATTATTTTTTCCTTGAACAATAAGAGAAGTAATCTTTTTCTTATTCATTATATCTAAAGCAGATCCTGCAAGTGTATCTTCAGAAATCATATGTGGGTTTTTTGTCATTACTTCTTTTGCATTTTTTTCCAAAAAATTTTTTTTATTAATAGAACGCCTAATATCTCCATCTGTTATAATTCCCGTAACTTTTTTAGATTTATTTATAACAAGCACACAGCCATAAGTTTTCTTAGTAATTTGAATAACAGCCTCTTTTACTGAAGCGTTCTCTTTAACAAAAGGAACTTCAGATTTTTTAATCATAATATCTTTAACTCGCGTAAGTTGTTTACCTAGAGCGCCAGACGGATGATACACGGCAAATTTTTCTTTGCTAAATTTATTTAACTTCATCAGAGTGATTGCAACACTATCACCCCAAGCAAGTAGCATTGAAGTAGAACTTGTTGGCACCATATCAAGACCGGCCTCTTTTACTTTAGGCAGTACAATCTTAATTGTGCTTGCATTAATTAAAGTTGAATTTTCTTTTGAGGCAACACCAATAATTGGCATTTTAAATTTATGTGCATAATTTAAAATATTTTTTAATTCATCTGTATTGCCAGAGTAAGACATGATTAAAAAACAATCTTGTTTTGGATTACATGCACCAAGATCTCCATGTGCCGCTTCAGAAGGATGTAAATAAATTGATGGAATTCCAACTGAACTTAATGTTGCAGAAATTTTTCTTATGATATGACCGGATTTTCCCATGCCAACGCAAATTACTTTGCCTTTACATTTTTGAATAAGGTCAATCGCTTTAATAAAATTACTATTATAGGATTTGGATAATTTCTTTAATGCATTAATTTCTTGAAAAATAACGTCTTTTGCAAATTTAATTTTTTGATTTTGAATCATCTAATGTGAAAAAATATCTTGGTTATTCCACCCAGCAAGATCTAATGTTACTCGATGTTTTAAAAATTTGAAACAGTGTTCTGCTAATTCCATTCTGTTTTCCCTAATTAAAATTTTATCAAGCTCTTCCTTTATTTTGTGTAAATACAAAACATCAGAAGCCGCATAATTTATCTGTTGTTCAGTTAAAGTTTCAGCGCCCCAATCAGAACTTTGCATTTGTTTTGACATATCAACATTCAATAGTTCTTTACACAAATCTTTAAGGCCATGTTTGTCTGTGTAGGTTCTTCCAATTTTAGATGCAATTTTTGTACAATATACATTGTTCGTATCTGCTTTTAGATAGTAGCTTAAAACTGCAAGATCAAATCTTGCAAATTGAAAGATTTTTTTAACGTTAGTGTCTTCTAAAATTTTTTTTAAATTATCCGCCTGAAAATTCTTCCTATTAATTTGAATTAAATGAACTTCCTCATTTCCAGAAGATATTTGTACCAGACAAAGAGGATCTCTTTTGTAATCAAGACCCATGGTCTCAGTGTCAACAGCAACAATTTTACCTAGATTTGAATTGCTTGGTAGATCGTTTTTGTGAATTTTGACTTTCATATTATTGTTAAATAAAAGGTATTATCCTTAATTATTATGATTAAACAATGGCAGAAAAAAAGACAATAACAGTCTTCGGCGGAACAGGATTTGTTGGTCGAAACTTAATATCGAAACTTGCTAAAAAGGGTTTTAAAATAATAGTTCCGACACGAAATCCATATCTTCATGGGTATTTAAAGCCTCTTGGAGAACCAGGGCAAATTCAGGTTACAAAATTTAATTTTTCAGATTTAGACAATTTAACTAATCTTGTTAAAGATTCAGAGTATGTAGTAAATTGCATAGGAATTTTATACGAAAATAAAGATCAAACGTTTAATAATCTTCATCATTTGTTTCCAAAATTTTTATCAAGTATTTTAAATAAAGAAATTACAAAACGGCTTATTCATATATCTGCCCTTGGAGTAAATGAAGAATCTAATTCTCTTTATATAAAATCTAAATTAAGTGGTGAGAAAGCTGTAACTAAAAATTTCAAGAATTCTGTAATACTAAGACCTAGCATTATTTTTGGTGTAGATGATAATTTTTTTAACTTATTTAATAAATTAATTAATTTGCTTCCCGTAATTCCATTAGTGGGTAGTCAAAGTAAATTTCAACCCTGTTACGTAGGAGATGTTTCTGATGCAATTATTAATATCATTGATAGCTATAAAATTAGCAATGGTATTTATGAATTAGGTGGGCCTAATGTTTATTCCTTTAAAGAGCTAATAGAAGCGCTGTTGAAACAATTAAATAAAAAAAGATTAATTATTGAGTTACCAGAATTTATTGCAAAAATGCAAGCCCGTCTTATGCAGCTATTTACAAAACCATTGCTTACAATTGATCAAATTGAAATTTTAAAATCAGATAATATTAATACAGGAAAATTTTCTTCTTTTAGCCAACTAAATATTCAACCACATAGTATTGAAATGGTTTTACCGAATTATATTTTTAATAGTACTAGAGTTTAAAAAAATAATAGTAGAATAGAAATATTCCTAAAATTATTCTATAATAAACAAATAAATTTAGATTTGTTTTTTCAATAAAATAGAAAAAGAATCTTATAGCTAAATAAGATGTTATAAAAGAAGTTGCAAAAGAGAAAATGGCAATGATATTAAATTCAGAGTCGTTATGTTTTAATAAATCTAATATTCCAATGAAAGCAGCTCCAGCGACAGTAGGTATAGAAATAAAAAAAGAGAATTTTGCAGCATCAACTCTATTATAGCCTAAGAATCGACCACCAGATAAAGTAGAACCAGATCGGCTCGATCCAGGAATTAAACCCATTATTTGCCAGAGACCAATAATAAACGCCTCTTTAAAAGTTAAATCTTTATATAGTTTTTTTGTTTCAGTTTTTTTGTCCGCAATAAATAAAATTATTGCAAATATAATAGAAGCGGTTGCAATTATTATTAGTACTGTAGTTTTTTCATAATCTATTATTTTAAATTTATGCACAAAATAGCCAGCAATTATTGCTGGTATTGAACCAATAACAATCTTGCTCGACATTGTAATGTTTTTAGAAATTTCAAAAATATCTTTACGTAAATAAATTATAATTGCCGATAAAGCTCCAAGATGCATTACGGTATTGATAATTAATTTTCTATCAAAACTCATAAAATGCTGAGCAATGATTAAGTGGGCGTTTGATGAAATTGGAAATAAATCCGCAATGCCTTGAATAATGCTTAAAATTATAATTTTTGTATTAGTGTCCATTGTTAAAAGAGCCTTATTTTAATTGCTTAAGTTAATAAATCTAAAAATTTTAGTTAAGTATTGTTTACAATTATTGATTGAAAAACAGAATAAATCCTCAATTTTACTAATTAATCGTCGAAATATTTAAATTGATCCATTATTACTGACCTAATTTAACTTTAAAAAATATAGGTTTTGTGTGAATAATGTCTAAAAAACACTAAATACTAGAAATTAAGAATAATGATAGAAAAAATGTTGAAATTTGTCACTGTAAAAGGACAAACTCCTGAGAAAACTAACTCATCTCAGAGAGTTAAAAATTTTTCTGAAATTTATAAAAATTACATTCTTCCAAAAGCAGAAGAACAATCAAGCAGATGTTCTCAATGCGGAGTTCCTTATTGTCAAATTCATTGTCCTCTTTCAAATAATATTCCTGACTGGCTAAAATTAACTGCAGAGGGAAGATTAGAAGAGGCTTATGAAATATCTTCAGCAACAAATAATATGCCAGAAGTTTGCGGAAGAATATGTCCACAAGACAGACTTTGCGAAGGAAATTGTGTAATTGAAAGAGCGGGTCATGGAACAGTTACAATTGGTTCGATCGAAAAATTTATTACTGATACTGCCTTTGAACAAGGTTGGGTAAAACCAATTAAAATTAAAAAAGATTTAGACCAAAGCGTTGGTATCGTAGGATCAGGCCCAGCAGGACTTGCCGCTGCAGAACAACTGAGAAAAATTGGTTACGATATAACTGTTTATGACAAATATGATAGACCCGGTGGATTATTGATTTATGGAATTCCAAATTTTAAATTAGAAAAAGAAATTGTTCAAAGAAGAACAAAGCTTTTAAAAGATGGGGGCATAAAGTTTGAATTAAATTTCGTAGTTGGAAAAAATGCAACTTTATCTGAGCTTAGAAAAAAACATGATGCAGTATTAATTGCAACAGGAGTTTACAAAGCAAGAGAAGTGGATATTCCAGGATCTAATCTTAAAAATATTTATCCAGCAATGGAATTTTTAACCGCTTCAAATAAAAAAGGATTGGGTGATAAAGTTAAAATGTTTGATGATGGATTTTTGAATGCAGAAGGAAAAGATGTTGTCGTGATAGGAGGAGGAGATACAGCAATGGATTGTGTTAGAACTTCAGTTAGACAAAATGCTAAATCAGTTAAATGTTTATATAGAAGAGACAAAAAAAATATGCCGGGCTCAGCAAGAGAAGTTACTAATGCTGAAGAAGAAGGGGTGGATTTTCAATGGCTAACAAATCCAAAAGAATTTATTGGAAAGAATAATCAAGTAAAAGAAGTTGTTCTTGATAAAATGAGATTAGGAGAAGCCGATGCGACAGGAAGACAAAAACCAGAAATAATTCAAGGTTCAGAAATAAAAATTAAAGCTGACATTGTAATTAAAGCCTTAGGTTTTGACCCTGAAGATATTCCAAATTTATTTTCAGAACCCAAATTAGAAGTTTCTAAGTGGGGGACTATTAAAACAGATCTTAAAACAATGCAGACTAATTTAGATGGAGTTTTTGCTGCCGGAGATATTGTAAGAGGAGCGTCCTTGGTTGTTTGGGCAATTAAAGATGGAAGAGATGCTGCAGATTCAATGGATGTTTATTTGAGAAATAAAATTGAAAAGTCAGCAAAGAAAAAGGTTGCTTAAATTTATGAAGATTTTAGATAAAAACTTAGAAAAATTAATCAAGGCAGGCGTTTATAAAAAAGAAGATGAGCACGATGCTTGCGGCGTAGGATTTGTTGCCTCTATTGATGGAAAACCAAGAAGAGAAGTTGTTGAGAATGGAATTGAGGCTTTAAAAGCAGTGTGGCACAGAGGTGCGGTAGATAAAGATGGAAAAACAGGAGATGGAGCTGGCATTCATGTTGAATTGGCAAAAGATTTTTTTGAAGAACAAATAAAAATTACAGGACATCATACTCACAAAAACGATCAGCTTTGCGTGGGTATGATTTTTTTACCTAGAAACGATTATGGTGCACAAGAGGCTTGTAGAACTATTGTTGAACATGAATTATTATCTAATAATTTTTATATTTTTGGCTGGAGGCATGTTCCGGTAAAAGCAAAGGTTCTTGGTATTAAAGCAAATGATACAAGACCTGAAATTGAGCAAATATTATTTTCGCCAATTAAAAAAACAGAATCAGAAGAATTAGAAAGAAATATCTATATTGTAAGAAAAAAAATTGAGAACAGTATTACTCAATCACAACTAAAAGATTTTTATATTTCATCTATTAGCTCAAGATCAATAATTTATAAAGGAATGTTTTTAGCTGAAAATTTATCAGATTTTTACCCGGATTTATTAGATAAAAGATTTATTTCTAGATTTTCAATTTTTCATCAAAGATATTCAACAAATACTTTTCCAAGTTGGGAACTTGCTCAACCGTTTAGAATTTTAGCTCACAATGGCGAGATCAATACTTTAAAAGGAAATATAAACTGGATGAAGACTCATGAACAAGGACTTCAGTCGGATCTTTATCCAAATATTGAAGACTTAAAACCAATTTTGAAATCAGGAAGCTCAGATACAGCTTGTCTTGATGCTGTGTTTGAATTGTTAACAAGATCTGGAAGACTATTGCCGCTTGTAAAAATGATGTTGATGCCCGAAGCATGGTCCAAAAGAAGCAAAATTATTCCGCAGGCTTATAGAGATATGTATAACTATTTAAATTCCGTGATCGAACCATGGGATGGACCAGCTGCAATTGCTGCAACAGATGGAAATTGGATTTTAGCTGCAACTGATAGAAATGGTTTAAGGCCTTTGAGATATACAATTACAAAAGATAAAATTTTATTTGCAGGATCTGAGACTGGTATGGTTCCTGTTCAAGAAGAAAATATTATTTACAGAGGCAGAGTAGGACCAGGTCAGATGATAGCTGTTAATCTTGATGAAGGCGTTTATTACAATGATAAAAAAATTAAAGATTTATTATCTAAAAATCCTATTTATAAAAAATTTAGTCAGAATTTAATCGAGATTAGTAAAAAGTTTAATAACTTAGAAGAATTCAATTCTTTTGAAGGAGATAAATTAAGACAAAAACAATACGCAGCAGGAATATCTATTGAAGATTTGGAAATGATTTTACATCCAATGGTCGAAGATCAAAAAGAGGCGGTTGGATCTATGGGGGATGATACCCCAGCAGCTGTTTTATCTGATGTTTATAGGCCATTATCCCACTTTTTTAGACAAAATTTTAGCCAAGTAACAAACCCTCCAATCGACTCTTTGAGAGAAAATAGAGTTATGTCTTTAAATACAAGAATTGGAAATTTACAAAATATTTTAGGGGAGGATCTATTTAATAAAAAAAGTTATCTTTTAGAAAGCCCAGTATTATCTAATGCACAATTTAAAAAATTATTCGAAGTTTTAAATGAAAAATATAAGGAAATAGATTGCACATTTGAAGCTAGAGATGATGAGACCGATTTAAAAAAAGAGTTAAAAAGAATTCAAGTTGAAGCTGAACTTGCGGTAAGAGAAGGCATTAAACATATAATTTTAACTGATGAAAATATTTCGACAACAAGAATTGGAATACCAATTATTCTTGCAACAGGGGCCGTTCAAACCCACCTAGTTAATAATGGACTTAGAAAATTTACTTCTTTGAACGTAAAGTCTGCAGAATGTTTAGATGTTCATTATTTTGCAGTTTTAATTGGTGTTGGCGCGACAACGGTTAATCCTTATTTAGCACTGGATTGTATTTATCAAAGGTATCAAAAAAAGATTTTTGGAAAATTAAATTTTTCAGAATGTGTTACCAACTACATCAAAGCCGTGAATGATGGTTTGTTAAAAGTTATGTCTAAACTTGGGATTTCTGTAATTAGTTCTTACAGAGGAGGATTAAATTTTAGTGGCATGGGATTAAGTAGATCGTTAGTAGCAGAATATTTTCCTGGAATGTACTCAAAGATTTCTGGAATTGGAGTTTCAGGTATTGAAAAAATGATCAGAATTCAACACCAAAAAGCATTTAGAGGAAATGTTATTAGTTTACCGATTGGTGGATTTTATAAATTTAGAAAAGACGGAGAGCAGCATGCTAATCAAGCAATGACAATGCACATGTTACAAACAGCGGTCGCAACTGATTCTTATGATTTGTATAAAAAATATTCAAAAATTATAAATGAACAACATCCTATTAATCTTAGAGATCTTTTAGATTTTAACTTAACTAAAAAACCAATTTCAATTGAAGAAGTTGAATCTATTACAAATATTAGAAAAAGATTTGGAAGCGGAAGTATGTCGCTAGGAGCGCTTTCGAAAGAAGCTCATGAAACTTTAGCAATTGCTATGAATAGAATTGGTGGCGCATCTTGTAGCGGAGAAGGAGGAGAGGATGCTAAAAGAGCAATACCAAGAGAGAATGGAGATAATGCAAATTCAAGAGTTAAACAAATTGCATCAGCTAGATTTGGTGTAACGGCAGAATACTTAAACAACTGTGATGAAATAGAAATTAAAGTATCACAAGGTGCAAAACCTGGAGAGGGCGGACAACTGCCTGGTTTTAAAGTTACAGCTGAAATTGCAAGATTAAGACATTCAACTCCTGGAGTTACTTTAATATCTCCACCTCCTCATCATGATATTTATTCAATTGAGGATTTATCGCAACTTATCTACGATTTAAAACAGATAAACCCTAAAGCAAAAATTGGAGTTAAGTTAGTCTCATCAACAGGGATAGGTACTATTGCTGCAGGAGTTGCAAAAGCAAAAGCTGACGTAATTTTAATCAGCGGACATTCAGGAGGAACCGGAGCGTCTCCATTAACGAGTGTAAAGTATGCGGGGCTTCCGTGGGAAATTGGTTTAACAGAGGCTAATCAAATTTTAACTTTAAACGGTTTAAGACATGAAGTTATCCTGAGAACTGACGGGGGAATTAAAACTGGAAGAGATGTAGTAATGGCAGCAATGATGGGGGCTGACGATTTTGGAATAGCTACAACTTCATTAATAGCAATGGGCTGCATAATGGTTAGACAATGTCATTCTAATACATGCCCAGTTGGAATTTGTACTCAAGATGAAGAACTTATAAAAAAATTTACAGGAACACCTGAAAAAGTTGTTAATCTATTTTCATTCGTTGCTGAGGAAGTAAGAGAAATTTTAGCAAGTCTTGGTTTTAAATCTTTAAATGAGATTGTTGGAAGAACAGATTTATTAAAACAAGTAAGCAGAGGATCTTCTAACTTGGATGATTTAGATTTGAATCCTTTATTGGTTCAAGCAGATCCAGGTGAGAACCCAAGATATAGTTTAAAAAGAGAAAGAAAAGAAGTACCAGATAGTTTGGATAAACAAATTATAAAAGATTCTTTATCTTTAATTGAAAAAGGTCAAAAATTTCAATTAAGTTATGCTGTTAAAAATACACATAGATCTGTTGGAACGAGATTAAGTTCAATTATTACAACGCAATATAAGAATAAAAAATTATCGGAAGATCATATTTTAATTAAATTAAGAGGATCTGCTGGACAATCTTTAGGAGCTTTTGGGGTCAATGGAATTAAATTAGAAGTAACTGGAGATGCAAACGATTATGTTGGCAAAGGATTATCAGGTGCAAAAATAATTATAAAGCCTGCATCAAATAGTGAAATACAAACTTCCAAAAATACAATTATTGGTAATACGGTTTTGTATGGCGCAACATCTGGACTATTGCTTGCTGCAGGACAAGCAGGAGAAAGATTTGCAGTTAGGAATTCAGGAGCCACAGCTGTTGTTGAAGGTTGCGGAACAAATGGTTGCGAATATATGACAGGTGGTAATGTTGTTATCTTAGGTGAAATTGGTGATAATTTTGCAGCAGGAATGACAGGTGGAATGGCATTTGTTTATGACCCTGAAAACAATTTTGAAAATTATGTAAATCCTGCCTCTGTTATCTGGCAAAGAGTTGAGACGGATTATTGGAGTAAGTTTCTTTTAGATTTAATACAATTGCATGCAAATGAAACTCAATCAGCTTATTCAAAGAAAATTATTCAGCAGTGGAGTAGTGAAAAGAGTAACTTTTATCAAGTTTGCCCTAAAGAAATGTTAGATAAGTTAAAACACCCATTATCGAATAAGGCAGTTCATGAAAAAGCAGTTTAAATCAATCAATCTAGTTTGTTTTGGTTTCGGTTTAACAGCCCAGTACTTTGTAAGAGAGCTTTTAAAAAACAAATACAAAATCAATTTAATAACAACTTCAAGATCTAAAGTTCTAAATAAAAAATTTGAGAATATTGCTTATAAAAATTTTTATTTTGAGGATTATAAATTTGATGAAAAAATCATAAAACATCTTTTATTAGCAACTCATATTTTAATATCAGTACCGCCAAAAGACAGAAGAGACCTTGTCATTGAAAATTTTTATAACGAGATTGTTTCAAGTAAAAAAATTAAATGGTTAGCGTATCTTTCATCCACAAGTGTTTATGGAAATCATAATGGCAATTGGGTTAATGAAAGTAGCAAATTATTAAGCAGTAATGATACAGGAATTAATAGAATTATAGCTGAGAATAATTGGCTTAAACTTCACAAATATCAATTAATCCCAACAAGAATATTTAGATTGTCTGGAATTTATTCTCCAGAAAAAAATATTTTTTTGAGATTAACTAATAGTCAAGTTCGATATGTTAAAAAAAGTAATAATTTCTTTTCGCGAATTCATGTTGCTGACATAGCTGAAGTTTTATTTAAATCTTTATCTTATTCAAAAGCAGGAGAGATTTATAATGTAGCAGATAATGAACCATCTTCTTATGAGCAAACTGTCTTATATGCTTGTAGTTTGATAGGCATTAAACCATTAAAACCACTTTTCTTTAAGGATTTAAAAGAAGGAGAGATGAAAGATTTTTACAAAGATTCAAAAAAAGTTAGTAATAAAAAAATTAGAAAAGATTTAAAGGTAAAATTAAATTTTCCAACATACAAAGAAGGTTTAAAAAATATTTTAAAGAATATTTTTAATCGCTAGATTTAATTTTTTGAGATCAGTAGCTCTTGACAAGCTATGTTCTCCATCCTTAATGATAGTTATTTTTATATTTTTACTTATTAAAACTTTACTTAATAAAAATGAATAATTCCAAGGAACAGAACTGTCGTTAGTTCCATGCAGAAGTTCAATTGGGAAATTACATTTAATTTTTTTATTCAAGACCAATAGTTTTTTTCCATCAAAAATGAATTTTTTTGTTATAGGATAAAAATTATTGTAACTGCTTTTTAATTTATAAATTTTATTTTGTGTTATTTTTTTTTTTTCAAAATTATTGAATTTTTTCCACATTAGTTCTTCAGTAAAATCAGGAGCAGGTGCAATGCCAATAAAACCCTTAATTCTTTTATGAAAGTATTTAATGAGGTGAATGCCAACCCAAGCCCCCATGCTTGAGCCAATTAAAATTAAACTATTTTTATTTGCTATTTTTTCTATGATCGCTTTTGAATCTTCTATCCAATTTTTAATACTAAAGTCTGTAAATTTTCCTGACGATCTACCATGACCACTATATTCAAATAATAATAAATTTATTTTATTTTTATTAGTAAATTTTCGTAAGTACTTTGCTTTTTTACTTTTAATATCCGACATAAGCCCATGAAGAAAAATAATTGTAATTGAACTTTTTTTATTAATAAATTTGTAATGAATTTTTTGATTATTTTTTGTTGAAAAAAAATTTTGCTTTGGATTATTCATTCTTAAAAGTATAGCATATTAATTTAATGGATAAAAAAATTCGTTTATTACAAGTAATTCCAAGATTAGATACAGGTGGAGCAGAAACAGGTTGTATAGATATTGCAAAATTTATAGCTAATCAAAATTATTATTCAGCAATTTTATGCTCTGGAGGTAGACAAATTAAAAATATAGATCAAACAAGAATAAAAATTTTTATATTTCCAGTTCATAGTAAAAATCCTTTATTAATTTTATTTAATATATTTGTAATTTTATTTATTGTCTTGTTTCATAAAATTAATATCATTCATGTTCGTAGCAGAGCTCCTGCCTGGTCTTGTTATTTTGCTAGCAAATTATCTAATGTTTTTTTAATTTCCACTTTTCACGGTACTTATAATTTTAATAATTTTTTTAAAAAATTTTATAATTCAATTATGTTAAGAGGAAACGCTGTTATTGCTGGTTCAAAATTTATTTTTGATCATATAAAAAAAAACTACAACAATTTTAAACAGTTGTTCGTTGTACCTAGAGGAATAGATATTATTTATTTTGACCCGAAAAATACAAATATTGAAGAATCTAATAAAGTTAGAAATCGTTGGAATGTATCTGTTAACAATTTTTTGATTTTACTTCCTGGCAGATTAACTTCCTGGAAAGGACAAATGTTTTTTTTAAGAGCTTTTTTGCTTCTAAAAAAAGAAAATTTATTGAAAAATATTAGCGCAGTTATACTTGGCGATGAGCAAGGAAGAATTCAATATAAAGAAAGTTTGTTAAAATTTATTAATGAAAATAATTTAGAAAATCACGTTAAAATAATCTCTAATGAATCTTTTATGCCATCCGCTTATAATGCATGCGATTTAGTATTATCAGCTTCAGTTGAGCCAGAAGCTTTTGGTAGAGTAGCAGTAGAAGCTCAAGCAATGGAAAAACCAATTCTTGCCAGTAATATTGGAGGTTCCATTGAGACAGTAATTGATGGTGAAACAGGTTGGTTATTTGAATCTAATAGTGAAAAAAATTTAGCAAATTTTATTGTTAATATTTCTAAAAAAGACAAAAGTTCATTAAAAGAATTTGGATTAAAAGGCAGAAAGAATGTAAGCGACAATTATACAGTTGAGCAGATGTGTTCTAAAACACTAGAAATTTATAAGTCCTTAGTTTAATAAGAGACATGCTTAACATTACACTTCTAGATGGAAAAAAACTCCAATTTCCAGAAAAAGTTAATGGGTATGAAATAGCAAAAACTATTAGCCCTTCACTTGCAAAAAAAGCTTTAGTTATAAAAGTTAATGATAGTTTTAAAGATTTAAGCACAGTAATTGAAAAAGATTCTGTAATTCAAATTATTACATTAGAAGATGATTACGGATTAGAAGTAATAAGACACGATACTGCACATGTGCTTGCTATGGCAGTTCAAGAATTATTTAAAGATACTCAAGTTACTATCGGTCCAGTTATTGAAAACGGTTTTTATTATGATTTTTCCAGAAAAAAACCTTTTACTGATGATGATTTAGTAAAGATCGAAGAAAAAATGAGAGAAATTATTGATCGAGATGAACCGACAACAAGAGAAGTTTGGGATAGAGAAAAAGCTATAGAACATTTTAAAAAAAAAGGAGAGTTATATAAAGCTGAAATAATAAAAAGTATTCCAACTAAAGAAGAAATTTCAATTTATTTTCATGGTCAGTGGCATGATTTGTGCAGAGGTCCGCATCTTTCTTCTACAGGTAAAATAGGAAAAGCATTTAAGCTAATGAAATTAGCAGGAGCTTATTGGCGAGGAGATTCTAATAATGAAATGCTACAAAGAATTTATGGAACGTGCTGGAGAAATAAAAAAGAGCTAGATGAATATTTGCATAGAATTGAAGAAGCTGAGAAAAGAGATCATCGTAAACTTGGGAAGGTTATGGATTTATTTCATTTTCAAGAAGAAAGTCCAGGAGCCGTTTTTTGGCATGAAGCTGGTTGGCAGTTATTCCAGTCGTTAATAGATTTTATGCGACAAAAACAAAATGAAGCTGGTTATCGAGAAGTTAATACGCCAGATATTTTAGATAAAACATTGTGGGAAAAATCCGGTCACTGGGAAAAATTTCAAGAACACATGTATACAACAACAACTCCAGACGAGAGAGTGTTCGCAATTAAGCCTATGAACTGTCCTGGTTGTGTTCAGATTTTTAATCAAGGATTAAAAAGTTATAGAGATTTGCCTTTAAAATTATCAGAATTTGGGAAAGTTCATCGTTATGAAAGCTCAGGATCTTTGCATGGATTAATGAGAGTTAGATCTTTTACTCAAGACGATGCTCATATTTTTTGCACTGAAAATCAAATTACAGAAGAGTCATTAAAAGTTACTAAATTAATCTTAGATATTTATAAGGCGTTTGGTTTTGAAAATGTAATTTTAAAATATTCCGATCGTCCGGCAAAAAGAGTTGGAGATGATAAACTTTGGGACAAAGCAGAAGCTGCATTATTAGAAGCTGTGAAAGCATCGAAACTAGATTATTCTATTAATAAGGGCGAAGGAGCATTTTATGGTCCTAAAATTGAATTTGTTTTAAGAGATACAATCGGTCGAGATTGGCAGTGCGGAACTCTGCAAGTAGATTTAAATTTACCAGGAAGATTAGGTGCTACTTATATTGATAAAGATGGAGTCAAAAAAAATCCAGTTATGTTACATCGAGCATTATTTGGATCGCTAGAAAGGTTTATAGGGATTCTAATTGAGCATTACGCAGGCAAACTTCCATTGTGGCTGTCACCTAAACAAGTTGCAATTCTTCCAATTTCTCAAGAATTTGACGATTATGCAAAAAAAGTATCAGCTGAACTTGATAAAAACAAAATAAGGAATATTATTGATCTAAAGAATGAAAAAATTAATTACAAGATTAGAGAACACTCTTTGTCTAAGACCCCAGTTTTAATGATTTGTGGATCTAAAGAACAAGAGAGTCAGTCAATTACGCTTCGAAGACTTGGCCAAGAAAAACAAGATACATTACCTTTAAAAGAAGCCGTGAGTTTATTGGTTAAAGAATCTTCAATACCAAAAATCTAGGAGTAAGTTATTAATCAAAATTTTCAAAACAACAGAAGCAATTTTAGATCTAATAGCTCTTCAAGTCGTGGACCAAAAGTAAACGATAGAATTCGAGCAACAGATGTCCAGTTAATTGGAAGTGACGGTCAAAATATTGGAATAGTTTCTTTAAACGATGCGTTAATGACTGCAAAGGAGCAGGGTTTAGATTTAATTGAAATAGCCCCAAATGCAAAACCACCAGTTTGCAAAATAACCGATTTTGGAAAATATAAATACGAATTACAAAAAAAAGCCAGCCAAGCAAAAAAGAAACAAAAAGTTGTAACTCTTAAAGAAATTAAAATGAGACCAGGAACAGATGTTCATGATTACAATTTTAAAATGAAGGCAACTGAGAAATTTTTAGCTAAAGGAGATAAGGTAAAATTTACAATTAAATTTAAAGGAAGAGAAATGCAGCATTTACAATTAGCTAAAGATCTAGCAGGTAGAATTGTGAGCGACTTAAAAATAACTGGCAAAGTTGAACAGGCTCCAAAAATGGAAGGCAAGCAAATGACTTTCATTATTCAGCCCCTAAAATAGCAGTTTCTTCACCTTCATACTTATTGTTTTTCATCTTTAATATTAGTATAAACCGCAGGTATTTATTTTATGTATAAGATTAAAACTAAGAGCTCAGCTAAAAAAAGATTTAGAATTACAGCAACAGGTAAAGTAAAAATGCCACAAGCTGGAAAAAGACACGGCATGATTAAAAGAAGCAATGCTCAAATTAGAAAACAAAGAGGAATGGCAATCATGTCAAAACCTGACGCAAAGATTGTTAAGTCTTACATGCCAAACAGTCTAAGAGGTTAATTTATGTCACGAGTTAAACGAGGGGTAGCAAGTCACGCAAAACATAAAAAAGTTTTAAAAGCTGCCAAAGGTTTCTACGGAAGAAAAAAAAACACAATTAGAACTGCTAAACAATCAGTAGAAAAATCTTTACAATATTCTTATAGAGATCGTAGAACCAAAAAAAGAAATTTTAGGTCGCTTTGGATACAGAGAATTAATGCGGGTGTTAGAGAGCAAGGATTAACTTATTCTAAATTTATTAATGGTCTTAATAAATCAAAGATTTCTATTGATAGAAAAATTTTAGCAGATTTAGCTTACCAAAATCCAGAGGCTTTTAAATCCATCGTAAAAAAGGTACAGTCTAGCCTAAACTAGAAAAACTAGTTCCATAAATACTAGTACATTGCCATGGATGAAATTTTACATTTAGAAAAAGAATTTAAATCTAAAATAGATCAATCCGATAATCTTCATAAAATTGAACAGGTAAAATCCGAAGCTTTCGGAAAAAACGGAAAGATAGGAGAACTTTTTAAAAAAATTACAACTCTTCAAGGAGAAGAAAGAAAAAATTTTGCTTCAAATCTAAATAAATTGAAAGACAATATTAATAATCTTATTAATTCCAAAATAAATCACTTTGAACAAACAGAGATTAATAAAAAATTATCAGAAGAGAGAATTGATGTTACTTTACCAGGAAGACCCATCACTTTTGGTAAAATTCATCCAGTCACACAAGTCATTGACGAAGTAACAGCTATTTTTGGAGAGATAGGATTTTCAGTAGCAGAAGGGCCTGATGTTGAAAATGAGTATAACAATTTTACAGCATTAAATACTCCTCCCCATCATCCAGCACGAGACATGCACGACACTTTTTATTTAGGTCAAAACAAAGAAATTTTGTTACGAACGCATACTTCCCCAGTTCAAATAAGGACTATGTTGTCTGGAAAACCACCATTCAAAATTATTGCACCTGGAAGAACTTATAGATGTGACAGTGATCAAACGCACACTCCTATGTTTCATCAAGTCGAGGGTTTGCATATAGATAAAAATGTAAACATGGGGCATCTAAAAGGAGTTCTTGATTATTTTATTAGAAAATTTTTTGAAGTAGATAAAATTAAGATGAGATTTAGACCTAGCCACTTTCCTTTTACTGAACCATCAGCAGAAGTTGATATTGGCTATGAATTAAAAGATGGGAAAATTGTTATTGGTGAGGGAGACAAATGGCTTGAAATATTGGGATGCGGAATGGTTCATCCTAATGTTTTAAAAAATTGCAAAATAAATACTTCAATGTATCAGGGTTATGCTTTTGGTATCGGTATTGATAGATTGGCCATGCTTAAGTATGGAATAAATGATCTAAGATCTTTTTTCGAAACAGATGTTAGGTGGCTAGAACATTATGGATTTGATCCATTAGATATACCCGCAAACTATAGAGGCTTTAGCAGATGAAAATAACTTCTTCTTGGTTAAAGGATCATCTAAAGACAAGCGCAAATACTGAAAAGATTGTTTCAACTTTAAATAATATAGGACTCGAAGTTGAAAGCGTTGGAGCAACAGATAAAAATAATTTTTTTTTAGTAGCAAAAATTATTAAAGCAGAAAAACATCCAAACGCAGATAAATTAAAATTATGTGATGTTGATATTGGGTCTGGAAAAATACTAAAAGTTGTTTGTGGAGCTGCGAATGCTAGAGATGGTTTGTTAACTGTTTATGCGGGACCAGGGGCCATTATTCCAAAAAATCAACTTAAAATTAAAGTTACTAATATTAGAGGAGTAGATTCTTATGGAATGCTTTGCTCAGAATCAGAACTAGGGTTATCTGATGAGAGCCAAGGAATTACTGAATTAGATTCAAAAAAATTTAAAGTCGGAAATAGCTATTTTAAAAATAATAGCGAACCAGCAATTGATATATCTATAACTCCCAATAGATCAGACTGTTTAGGTGTAAGGGGTATTGCAAGGGATTTATCAACGGCAGGCCTTGGAAAGTTAATTGATTTAGAAAAAATTAAATTAAAGAGTGATATTAAAAATCCGTTTAAAGTTATTATAGAGTCTGATTCTGGATGCTCTTCATTTAATTATTGTTACATTGAAGGAATAAAAAATACTGAAAGTCCCAAATGGTTAAAAGATAAATTAATTGCGGTCGGAATGAATCCAATCTCAGCTGTTGTTGATATTACTAATTATATTATGTTTGATTTAAATAGACCTATGCATGCCTATGATGCAGATAAAATTGAAAGAAAAATTATCGTACGTTCATCCAAAAAAGGAGAAAAGTTTAGCGCTTTAGATAATAATAATTATTCACTTGAAGATGGAGCGTGCTTAATTACTAATGAGAAACACATCCTTGGTTTAGGAGGTGTGATTGGTGGAGAAAGCTCTTCAATATCCTTAGATACTAAAAATATTTTTTTAGAGTCAGCTTTGTTTGATCCAGTTAAAATATCAAGAATTGCAAAAAAATTAGGAGTTAATTCTGATGCTAAGTTTAGATTCGAGAGAGGAGTAGATCCTAATGTTATGGAATATGGATTAAAACTTGCAGCAAAAATTATTCATAAATTATGTGGTGGAAAAATAAGTAATATCATTATTACTGGTCAAAGTAATTTTAAAAATAAACAAATTAAATTTAATTCAGAAAAATTTGAAAAAATTATAGGAAGTAAAATTTCATCAAATGAAATTAAGAAAATTTTAAATAATTTAGGTTTTAAATTTAAAGAAAGTAAAAATGTATATTCAATAATCGTTCCAACTTGGCGTCCAGATATAAATGAAGAAGTTGATATAGTGGAGGAGTTAATAAGAATTAGAGGTTATGATAAAATTGAGCTTATTAGGCCAGAAGTCGATAGTTCAAAAGATATTTTAACAGGAAAACAAAAGCTACATAGATTTGCACAAAGATCTATAGCCAATAAAGGTTTTATGGAAACAGTTACTTATTCTTTTACAAACTCAAAGATCGATTCTTTATTGGGGGCGCATAATAAGAATTTATTGATCACCAATCCAATTTCTAGCGACTTGGACACTCTAAGATCTTCTATTTTTTCAAATCTTTTAATTCATATTAAAAATAATATTTATAGAAATTTTGAAGATCAGAAAATTTTTGAATATGGACCAGTATTTTTTGGTTCAAAACCAGGAGAGCAAATAGTTGTTATTGGAGGAATCCAAATTGGAAAAATTTATAGAAAAAATTGGTTAGAAAAAGACAAAGATGTTGACGTTTTTGAGATTAAAGATTGTGTTTATAAAACATTAATTGAGCTTGGAATTAACGAACAACACTTAACAGTTATTCAGGAATCCGAATCGTATTATCATCCGGGCAGATCAGGCAAGTTTTATTTAAATTCGAATAAACAATTACCAATTGGTAATTTTGGTGAAATTAATCCCATAATTATTAAAGAACTTGATATTAAATATGGACCAGTTTTCGGTTTTCAAATCTTTTTAAATAATATTCCAGTTGTAAATAAGCAAAATACAGAAAAGAAATCTAAATATTTAGTTTCAAATTTTCAAAAGATAGAAAGAGACTTTGCATTTATTATTGATAAAAAATTTGAAGCAGAAAAAATTATTAATACACTGTTTAATGTGGATAAAAAATTAATTAAAAAAATAAGAATATTTGATCTTTTTCAAGGAGGAAATATTGAAAAAAATAAAAAATCAGTAGCATTAAATTTGGTAGTTCAGTCACAAGATAAAACATTAAATGACAAAGAAATTGAAGAATTGAGTAATAAAATAATTCAAACAATGCAAAAATTTTTTGATGCAACATTGAGATCCTAAATGTCTGCACAAGAAAATATAAGAAATTTTGCAATTATTGCACATATCGACCACGGTAAATCTACGTTTGCAGATAGATTAATTCAAAAATGTGGAGGCCTTACAGAACGTGAGATGACAACTCAGGTTTTAGATTCAATGGATTTAGAGAAAGAGAGAGGAATTACAATCAAAGCTCAAACAGTTAGATTGAATTATAAATCTAAAAAAAATGGTAAAAATTATATATTAAATATTATTGATACCCCGGGTCATGTCGATTTTAGTTATGAAGTAAATAGGTCACTTGCTTCATGTGAAGGATCATTGCTTATTGTTGATAGCACTCAAGGAGTTGAAGCTCAAACTTTAGCCAATGTTTATCAGGCAATGGATAATCATCATGAAATTATAACAGTTTTAAATAAAATAGATTTACCAGCATCAGATGTTGAGAGAGTTAAAAAACAAATTGAAGATGTTATAGGAATCGACACTTCGGAAGCTTTAACAGCTTCTGGAAAAACGGGAGAAGGAGTAGATGAAATATTAGAAGCGATCGTTGAAAGACTTCCCGCTCCAAAAGGAAATAAAGATTTACCTTTAAAAGCATTGCTAGTTGATAGCTGGTACGACAGCTATTTAGGAGTCGTTATATTGGTTAGAATACTCGACGGAGCAATTAAAAAAGGAATGGAAATTTTATTGATGTCGACAAACACAAGACATCCAGTCGAAAGAGTTGGTGTGTTTACACCGAAAGCAGAAAATAAAGAGTATTTAGGACCTGGAGAAATTGGTTTTATAGTCACAGGTATCAAAGATCTTTCGGATACTAAAATTGGAGATACAATAACGGATTATTCTAATCCTATAAAAGATCCGTTACCAGGATTTAAACCAAGTAAGCCAGTTGTATTTTGCGGGTTATTTCCAGTTGATAGCACAGAATATAATTTATTAAGAGACAGTCTTGCAAAATTAAAATTAAACGACTCTAGTTTTGTTTATGAACCAGAGAACTCTGCCGCTTTAGGATTAGGTTTTAGATGTGGTTTTTTAGGACTTCTTCATCTTGAAATTATCGTACAAAGATTAGACCGTGAATATAATTTAAACTTAATTACCACAACGCCAGGAGTTGTTTATAAAATTAATAAAGTCGACGGCACAGTTATGGATCTTCAAAACCCAGCTAATATGCCAGAGCCAAATTTTATTAAATCTATTAATGAGCCTTGGATTAACGCAACAATAATCCTGCCAGAAGAATATTTAGGTTCAATTATGAAATTATGCGAAGAAAAAAGAGGAAAGCAAAAAAGTTTAAGCTATTCTGGAAATCGTGCCGTTCTATCTTACGAACTGCCATTAAATGAGGTCGTTTTTGATTTTTATGACAAGATAAAATCTATTTCTAGTGGTTATGCCAGTTTTGATTATGAGCTAAGCGATTATAGAGAGGGTGAACTAATTAAATTATCCATACTGGTAAATGAAGAGATGGTCGATGCGTTATCGATGATTATTCATAAAGATTTTGCCTTAAGACAAGGAAGATTAATGTGCGAAAGATTAAAAGATTTAATACCAAGGCATCAATTTCAAATACCAATTCAAGCGGCCATTGGTGGAAAAATTATAGCAAGAGAAACAATATCTGGTTACAGAAAAGACGTTATTAGCAGAATTCATGGCGGTGGAGCAAGAGATAGAAAGAAAAAACTGTTAGAAAAACAAAAAAAAGGAAAAGCCCGAATGAGACAGTTTGGGAGTGTTGATATTCCTCAAGAAGCTTTTATTGAAGTTCTTAAGATAAATAAAAATGAATAATTACTAAATTAATTTTTTTTAAGCAATCCAGTCTCTATATTTGATTTGATTTTCTCTTAGAATTTTAGGATAGGTTTCATCAATATCCACCTTCCTTAGATTTATTGTTTTTCTTTCGTAAACATCTGTTAAATTTTTAATTCTTTCTTTAATTATTTTTTCATCATTTAAATCTTTTATATTGTAGTTTTTTGATCCAAGCACATGATCTAATTCTTGTGTATTTATTGAAATTTTTTTTGAAATTTTTTGACTATTCATTAAAAAAGAAAAATGCCATCCACCATTAAATTCAACATAGCGTTTTATTTTTCTATCAAATCTCCACCAAGGATAATTTTTTACTCTAAATTGTCTTACATTTTGAGCTGATGTAAAAAATTTATATTTACAACTTTTTGTACCGGGCCATTTATTTTTCCATTTCAAACCCTTATATAAATGAATATTAAATTTATAATAATACATATTCTGCAAGAATACTGTTGAGTCAAAATTAATAAATTTTTTGTTATCTAAATTAGGAATCTCATCAACATCAGAAATTAATACGATGTCATTAGGTTCTAAATTTTTTAGTCCCAATTTGATTTGATTTCTTTGAAAGTTTTCATATACCCAGTTATCGCCATTATGTTCTGGAAAATCTTTAATAAAAAAGTATTGAATTTTTGATTCATATTTCTTGAAATTTTTAACATTAAATAATTTTTTTTTTTTAGCCCCATTAAAAAATTTATTACCTTCCACTATTATAAATTTATCAACTTGATCATATAAAGTTGCCAATCTAATCTCTAGAACTTCATTTTCTCCACAGAAACCAAAACAATCAAAAATTTTCATTATAAAAAGAAATTATATTATTTAGTATATTTTAAAAATGAGATAAAGAAAAAGAAAAGGAGAGATGGCCGAGTGGTTGAAGGCGCCCGCTTGGAAAGCGTGTATACTGTTAAAGGTATCAAGGGTTCGAATCCCTTTCTCTCCGCCAAAATCAAGAAATTATTTGAAAAATTTTAAAATTTTCTTGATGTAAAGAAAAATTAATTTATTAAATATATCTACATGAGTGTAACTGTAAATTTTGAAGCTCTTAAATCAATGCCAGTAACGAAGGCACCCTTTCCTTATCTTGTTGTTCCAGGCTTTGTAAAAAATGAAGCAATGACACACATTGAATCTGATTATCCAAAAGTTAGCGTTCCAGGGAGCCTTCCTTTAGCCTCATTAAGTTACGGAGAAAATTTTAAACGTTTTATGGAAGATATAAGCAGTAAAGAAATGACTACTATAATGACAGATAAATTTGGGATTAATTTAACTAATAGACCTACGACTATAACTGTGCGTGCTCGTTGTCGTGCTACAGACGGCAAAATTCACACCGATAGCAAAAGTAAGTTAATTACTGTTTTGATTTATATGAATGATAAATGGGAAAAGCCAGGCGGACGTTTACGTCTTTTGCGTTCTCCAGATAATCTTAATGATGCTTTTTTAGAAGTTCCTCCAGCCCAAGGAACATTGATTGCATTTCTTAACCAGCCGAACTCTTGGCATGGTCATGAAAGTTTTGAAGGTGAGCGTAGAGTTATACAATTAAATTGGGTGCGAGATAAAGGCGTTGTTTGGTATGAGCAATTACGTCATCGCGTTAGTGCATTTTTTAAACAGTTGAAACATTAGATTTTATATCTAGATAGCTTTTTAGAATTAAGAGTTAATTCTATAAAACTCTTTTAATAAATTTATAATTCTTTGGTCTAAAGCCATAGTAGGATTAATTTTATTTGTGGTATATCCAACACCTATTCCCAATATAGGGTCGGCAAAACCTAGTGAACCACCCCAACCATTATGACCAAACGACTCTTTGTTTTTTCCAAATAACCAACCACCTCTAAGTATCAAACCACCATCTGACCATCTGATTGGCAGCATTAAGCTTTGGTCAATTCTTCCAATGCTTTCATTTAGGCATTTTTTAATAGAAGTTTTGGATAATAAAATATTTCTTTCTAATATTAAATCATTGACAAAAACATCATAAATTATAGCAATTGATTTAGCGGTTCCATGCCCATTCATTGAAGGCACTTCTGCAATTTGCCAGTCTCTTTTATTGTAGAAACTTATTTCGTGTTCAGGATTATTGAAAGCATTAAATTCAGATATTATTTTACTTTCAGTTTGGTCTTGGTAAAGAAAAGCAATATTTGATAATTGATTTTTTGGAGTTCCAATAAAAAAATCTAAGCGTAGTTTCTTTGATAAAAATTCAGAGACTAATTCACCTAAACTTTTTTTTGTAATCTTTTTTATTATTTCACCAATTAAAAATCCATGTGTCTTTGCATGATAATAAGTTTTTTCTCCAGGTTTATGATCTGGCTCTTGATTTTCTAAAATAGATATTATTTTATTCCAATCCAAAAGATCTTGCTGTGTTATTTTTTCTTTAAATCTATAGAGGCCAGATTGATGAGACAGAATATGTTTTAATTTAATTTCTTTTTTATTACTTTGTTTAAAAGTAGGCCAATAATAAGAAACAGGTTTTTCTAAATCTAAAATATTTTGGTCAATCAAAATTGAGACGATAATTTCATAAATACCTTTTGTTGTTGAAAATACATTTACGATAGTATTTTCTTCCCATTTTTTATTATCTTTATTTTGAAAACCACCCCACAAATCTATTAAGGGCTTTCCTTCCTTATATATTGCAAATGATGCCCCAATTTCTTGATTGTTTAAGAAATAATCTTCAAATATTTTTTTAACAGAGTTATATTTTTCTTCACAGTAGCCATTTATCATTTTT
>Ga0304729_1000517_pt1 | contig 28400 bp, 35 predicted proteins | sample C_131016_MF_Meta_FD_190475 | JGI IMG/M metagenome (GOLD analysis project Ga0304729, IMG submission 190475) | Freshwater microbial communities from Lake Croche, Canada to study carbon cycling - C_131016_MF_MetaG (v2) (version 2) | ecosystem: Environmental > Aquatic > Freshwater > Lake | place... | reverse complement strand
CGGGGGTCAAAATCTCCTGAGAATATCGCCCCGAAATCGCACCAGATTTCAGGAAACGCAGAAAAGCCAATGAAAGTGGCATTTGCCCGCACGCCCTGCACCTGAAGCTAGCACCCTTTCGATTTTGTCGATTTCACTCAATAAACCCTCAGTTTCCTAGCAAAACAGGCACTTCCTGAGAAACCGAGGTTGCTTAAAAGCGTCGTTCAGATACCTGTTTAGGTCGAAATTCACCCAAGAAAATCGCACCAATCGCACCAATGAAGATCAAGAAGGAGATCAAGCACGGGAATACGAGGTGGCGGGTCGCGTTCGTCGAAATCGGTCGGGAGCGGCGGAGGTTCTTCGAGACGCGACAGGCGGCGGAGGCGTTTGCCACGGATCGAGAGACTCAGCAGCGAGATTACGGGGCCGTCTGGCTCGCCGCGACTGCTGCGACGCGGAGGGAAGCAACGGATGCCATCGTGCGCGCTCGGGATGGCGGCTACACGCTCTCGGATGCGTGCCGGGCGTTCGAGACATCGCGGCAGGCAACGGCGTCCTCTGTGACGCTCTCCGCGCTCCAGGGGTTGTTCATCGAATCGAAACGAGCGCAGGGGCTCCGGGAGCGGTCTGTTGTCCAGCTCGCGCACTCGGTCTCGACGTTCGTCCGCGGTCGCGAGGAGGTCGCGGCTGCGAGCATCACCCCGACGGACATCGCCGCGCACCTGGACAGGCCGAACTGGGCAGGCCGGACGAGGGAGAGTGTCCTCGTCAACCTCGCGACGTTTTTCGCGTGGGGCGTCAAGATGGAGTACTTGCTCAAAAACCCGTGTGTGACCGTCCCGCGTCCGGTCGTCGAGGTCTCGGCGAAGTGCGTCCACCGAGCAGACCAGATTGAACGGATCCTGCGGACGGCCGAGCGCATGGACCCGGAGATGATGGGTTACGGTGCGGTCGGCTATCTGGCCGGCCTCCGACCGGAGTCCGAGATGGGCAGAATCAAGCGGGGGAACATCCGCGCCGACATCCTCCGGATCGAGGAATGGAACAAGACGCGCCGGCGTCGGGACGTGTCAATCTGCCCGGCGCTCGCCGCATGGCTGGCCCGATGGATGCCTCTTGGCGTTGAGTTGGCCCCGGATGGGGCCGCAAAACGCTGGACGAAGATCCGCCGAGCCGCTGGCTTCCTCGACCGGGAGCAGGACGTGATGCGCCACACCTACGTCAGCGCGCACTACGTGCTCCATGGCGAGGTCGCGACAGCCGCGCAGGCCGGACACTCAGCGCAGGAGCTGCACGCCAGCTACCGCGAGCTGATGACCAAGGCCGAGGCCGCGGCAATCTTCGAGGTCCGACCGAGCGATGGGGTGGATTACCGGGCCGGCGCGGAGAAAAGATTGGCCCGGTGACCTTTTTGTCGGGCTCAGCAAAATGGTCCGCGGTCGATGCCAAAAAGGCGAAAACACTAGGGAATCGCGTGTTTATCACCCGGGTTTATCGACCGCTATCGACCGCTAAACAACGGCCACCGCTCAAATACTTGTTGACGAGTAATCTCCGTGAGGTATGTTGCACCCATGAAAAGTTACTTGAAGACCTTCGCCACCGAAACCGAAGCCACCGGCTGGATGCGGATGCGCAACCAAGCCTGCCGCCTCGCCGGCAACACGAAAGAGAAGTTCGCGGTCTGCGAAGGCCCGGATGGCGGGTTCGCGGTGGTCGACATTGTGACCGCCATCAACATGGGCAACGGCTACACCATCGAATTCTGATCCATGAACACCTCGCTTTGCGCGATGAAACCCACCCCATCCGACATCGCCCGTGCCTTCGGTGTTCCCGAAGCAAACGTGCGCCGGCAATTCGCCCGCAACGTGGCTAGCCTGCGTGAAGACCTCGCGCAGGCTGAAAAGACCGGACGGAAGGTTCGCGGCTACACAGCGGCGCAAATCCGCGCCGACATCGAACGCTTTGGGAAAAACTCATGAACACCCCACTCCGCGACCTCATCGCCGCCGAGCCCGACGTGCGGGCGGTGCTGAAACTGGAACCCATCGCCGGCACCGAGGACTGGCGCTACCTAATTGAGACGACGTTCGGCTCGTTTCCTCGCTTCGTCATCGGGCGATGCTCCGCCACCGGTGCGGGCTGCGGGATTGAACACACTTGCGGATACATCGAGACCGCGCGCAACAAATGGGAAAAAGCATGAAGCCACCCACCCCAAAGAAGCGCGGCCGAGGCCAGCCGGCAAAGGAGCCAACGCAAGGCATCCGAGCCTACGCGGCCGACGTGCCGAAGCTTGCGAGGTACGGGAAGACTCAGTCGGAGGCGGTGCGGGCGCTGCTCAAGATCAAGTGAGCCGGTAGACCCAGATCCGCATCGTCTTATTCCCGCATCGGCGCAAGACCTGGCGTCGTTCCGCGAGCTTCTTTTCCTCCGCTCGGCGCAGCAGCGCGGCGGTCTGCTGTAGGCTCTTGCCCCACCTTTCCGCGTAGTCGTTGGCAACTGCGAACCCCTTCGGAATCGGCTCCTCCTGCGCTGCCATCGCACGCAGGAGGCGGTCAAGGTCCGCACTCATATCGGGAGCCTCCACTCGGTTTCGCCCTGCTGCCACTCATGGCAGTGGAGCGATGCCTTGTCTCCGCAGACCTCGCCCCAGACGAGCCCGTGGCTCCATGCTAGGGTCGAGCGCCGGCCGCTGGCGTAGCCCATTGCGGGGATGTCAGCCAGGGTGCCGACCCCGAACGCGGTCGGGTTGTCGGAGCGCCGGCCCTTGGCCGAGCCAGCTCGATGCGCGTGCGCGACCACGGTGTTGCCCCAGGTCTCGGCGGTGTCGCGCAGGTAGTTCTCGCCGAAGAGGTGGCCGTGGCCGAACTTGTATCCGCCGAGTGTGAACCATCCTTTTTCGTGGACGGTGTACGGCACGATTGGCGCGTCGCCGATGGCGTCCATCATGCGCTCCAATGTCGCCTGCGCGGCCATCGCTATGATTTCGTTGAAATGCTCAGAGAGCTTCACCAGCCGATGCTCGTGGTTGCCAAGGCAAAAAACCGTTGGCGCAAAATCGCTCAGGAACCGAGCCCCGTTCGTGATGTCGTCGTGGATTGACTCGGTGCAGTCCGAGTCCTTCCCTCCGATTGCCCCGGTGCGGAACGCGGTCGAATCATACGCATCACCGAGGTGGATTCTATGCTTGGGCTTCCACTCGTCGCGGAAGCGCAGGACGGCCCGTAGCGCGTCCGGATTGGCGAATGTGCCGTGTGAACAGCCGACCGAAAGCACGCGCTCCCATCGTTTTACGACGGAGAAAACAGGCGCAGGAACTCCGCGGCGGATCGGGCTGTCAGCTCGCCGTCGTGCTGGCTCTGGTAGATGACCGCGGGCGTCTTTGTGGATCGACCGAGGCCGACTCGGAGAAACCCGAGGCTTGTCACATGCACCGAGACGTTGCTTTGGTTCTTTCTCCATAGGGTTCCCGGTCTGACCGGCTGGGACTTCATCTGATGGATTTGGGTTTTCAGCGTTTGAACTGTCCGCGGAGGGGATTGGAAATGATAGGGCTGTTTGCTGGCAAAAATCACCACGCGCCGGCGGGGCATCGGCGGAGCTTGGTCCAGGGCTGGATGCGGATGGCGTTGAGCGGGCATCCGCAGGCGCGCGATGGGTGGCGGCATGTGGACTCCACCAGCCACTCGCAGGCGGTGCAGGCGGCGTGCCGCGCGGCATCGGCCCGCGGATGGCTCTGGACCCGCTGGCTGGCGCGAAAGGCGATCATGTCAAAAGCCTCGCGCCATGCCCGTGACGCGCCAAACAGAGCCAGCGGAGTTGTAGGTCAGTGTCATCTGCCACTTGGCGTTTGCAGTAGTTGGAACCATCGCCGAGGTGTAGTCTGTGCCGAAGGCCACGCCTGATGGCCAAGTGATGGTGCGCCCACCAGTTCCGTCTTGTGTGAATGACAACTGTAGCACCTGTCCGTTTGTTGGAGTTCCGGAGATAGTGATTAGCGTCACGTTCGACGTGAGTGTACCGACCTCGATCACATCATTAGAGTCGGTAGAAAAAACAAGCGTCGCGGACGATCCAGTGGTCACACCGCTGCGAGGAGTGACGCGCTTGCTAGTCAACGTCTGACCGTAGGTCGTAATAACCACGGTGGAATCAAGCCGTGCGTTTGCAATCGTCCCGGACAAGTCCGTGGCCGGGATAGTGCTCGATGCGGTGAACGGCGCGGCGCCGTTGCCGTAGAGGTAGCCGGTCAGCGTGGTGGCTCCGCTGCCGCCCTTGGGGACAGTCACGGTGGCCAGCGTGCCGACGGCCGTGACGTTACCCGAGCCATTGAAACTCGGGCTGGTCCAAGTCAGGTCGCCGGTTATGCCGATGGTGCGGCCGGTGGCCAGCGTGGTGGCTGTACCTGCGTTGCCGCTCACGCTTGTCTGGTCGCCAGTGTTGCTGCCGGAGAGGTTTGATCCGGTGATGTTGCCACCGGCCGTGATGTTGCCGAACGAGACCACGGAGCCGGCGCTGGCCGTGCTAGCGACCGCGATGGTGGTGGCTGAGGCATCCCCAAGCGTCGGTGTTGTCAAGGTTGCCCCGGCGGCGAGCACGACCGAGCCTGTCCCGGTCGATGTGGTCGAGCCCGTGCCGCCGTTGGCTACCGGGAGAGCGGTGCCCGAATAGGAGATTGCCAGCGTGCCTGAGGTGGTGATGGGCGAGCCTGTGATGGATAGGAACGCCGGGACCGAAGCCGCCACGCTGGTCACCGTGCCGCCGTTGGTGCTGCTGCTGCTTGGCGGTGTCGCCCACGTCCCGTCGCCTCGCCAGTACGTCGAGCTGCTGGCGGAGGTTCCGCTGTTGAGGCGCGCGATGGCGAGGTTTCCTGACAAGTCGGTGGCTGGGATGGTGCTCGCCGCGGTGTAAGAGCCAGCACCAGCTGCTTTGACATAACCAGTCAGCGAACCCGACGCCAATTCGTCGAGCTGCGAATCGTAGCTCTGGACCTGGATCCCGATGGCAAGTCCGAGGTTCGACCTCGCGGCGGAGGCGGAGTTGAGGTCGCTCAGGTTGTTGGTCGCAAACAGCGTGCTGGTCACGAGGTTCGTCAACGTCTCGCGCAGCTTAAGCGCAGTGATACTCCCACCGCTCGGGAGGTTTGTTGCGATGTGGTTTTTCAACTGCGCCGGCGACCAGAGCTGGCCGAGCGCCGAGGTGGCGAGGATGAGCGATAGGACGAGTCTTTTCATGCGGTTTTGAAGTCGGCGTTGCTGAAATCCGCAGCATCGAAGTCGCCGGACGGCGGGGTGTATCTGATGTAGTCGGACACGATTGGGACCTGGAGGATGAGCGAGTCGGTGACCACGGGCACGATTCCGACGGCGTTGCCGGCGCTGCCGTAGCAGGTCGGCGCGGTCGAGTCGTAGTGGAACACCTGCGCGCCGAGCGGGGGTGCCACGATGGTGCCGCTCTTGGCCACGACACAGGTCTCGATGGAGACGCTGACGAGTTCGAAATCGAGGTAACCGGTGCCGGTCGGCCAGTAGCGCGCGCCGCACATCGTGGCGCCCGCGGTGGTCGGCAGCTCGGTCCTCGATGTGCTCTGGATGACGGTGGTCTTGACCAGCAGCGCGGCGGCATCGGTGGCGATCATGTCGCGCCACGACTCAGGGATGGCGTAGATGGCGTCGGGGTCGGTCGGCTCGTAGCGCCAGTCGATGTCGCCGCGGGTCGTCTCCAGCGTGCTCGGGGATGTGAGCGCGGCATTGTGGACCGCGAGATTGGCTGGACCGCCTGCCCAAGCGCCGGTGAACGACAGCGCGGGGACGGTCGGTGAGCCGATGTAATATCCTTGCCCTCCGGTCGGTCCTCCGGTCGTGCCGTCGTTGTTGTAGATGGGAACGGCGTTGCTATCGAACCCGGACCGCTCACGACTCTCGAATTGATACGGGAGCATCACCCGCACCTTGTCGAGTCGGTTACAGATGTTCGCCAGCCAGTTGAATTGCTCGGAGGCGGCGATGGTCAACGGCGCTACGCCGAAACCCTTGGGCGCGTCGGCGCGAACCTTGGTGGAGTCGAGTCTGGCGGTCTCGGTCGCGGCCAACGTGGGCACCCAGGGGAGGCCGTTGGCGTCGAAACAGACGTTGGCCCAGGTGTAGTCATAGACGGCATTGATGCCGACGGCGCAGCCGTAGGTCTCGGAGGTGCGGCCGTCCACAAACCCCTCGCACATCAGGCGGAGATACAGCTCCGCGGTGCTCATCGGGTCGTGCTCTAGCTTGGTGTCGCTTGGGCCGGCAGTGGTGTTATCATCCATCCACGGCTTCTCGATGAGCTTCACCAGGTAGAAGTGCGGGAAGCAGGTCGCGGTGGGGTGGTCGGGATAGGTCTGGATGAGCGAATCCGCCGCGGCGTCACCGGTTTTCCACGAGGTCGGGAGGTGGGGAATCTTGCCGTTGAGGTGGGCGAGATAGTAGAGGATGCCACTCTCGTCGGTGCGATAGGTCTGCGCGATGAGCGCGGTGATGAACGACGGGCTGTTGAAGAACGTGGATGAGATGTCACCCGCGGCGATGGCGTCTTCGTGGGCGTGGAGCCGGCCGTTCAGTGTGACTTTGACGAGGTCTTCGTTGCCTTCGCCGGTCACGTTCTCGGTCCGCAAGATTTCAAGGCATGGCTCGTAGATGCGGCACGATTTGTAGAAGTCGAGGGTGGCGGTCGAGTTGGTGCCCTCGGCGTAGCGGTAGGAGGTGGGAAGCTCTGGGGCCAGCCAGATTTTTTGACCGTATGCGAAGTGGTAGTTGAGCGCGCGGGGGAGCGGTGCGGCGGCAAAAACCGGGTAGAATTGGCAGCGTTCGGACAAGCCGAAATAGTCGGAGTAGGCGCCGGGTTTCCACAGGCTGGACTCGTTGTCGCGGAACCCTTTGAGCTGGAGGCCCAGAACCCACTCGTTGCTGTAGCTGTTGGGCTCGGCGAAAGTCTTGATGCCGTTGGCCTCGTAGACCAGGCCGCTGCCGGTAAACTCGCGGACGGCGGTCGCGGTGAAGGTCGCGCCCGCGTTGTAGGCGGCGGTGTCGTAGCCGATGGTCGCGCCGGCCACGCGGTAGAGCCGGCCGGGCAGGAGCGACCCGCTGGCGATGGGTGCCGTCGCCGGACCGATGCCGTCGAACATGTCGCCATTGACCGGGCGGGTCACGGGGGGCGGAGCGACGATGGACGAGGCGAGGAACACGGCGCCGCCTCCCGCGGTGGTGTAGGAATCGTCCCCGGTGACGCCGACGAAGGTGTCGCCTATGGCGTAAGTGACGGCCTGATAGTCCACCGTGCCGCCTGCGGTGCCGCCGACGACGTAGGTCACATAGGGTGAGATCTCGCCGGTGGGCACGGCGTTGGTCGGCGGCGGGCCGTCGTTGGGCTGATACGCACCGAGGCCGTAGCCGTAGGAGTAGCGGGTGAACCAGAGGACGGACTTGCCGTTCTCAACCGCGTAGGCGCGGAGCTGGTGGCGGTTGAGCAGGCGGACCCGCTTGCTCAGGAGCCGGGTGGATTCCATCACCGCGTTGCCATTGATGGCGGCCTCGGATGATATGAGGTCGGGCGTGGCGTGCTGGTTGATGACCGCGCCCCAGCGCCAGTAGTCGGTGCCGATTTCCTTGGCGCGCTCTTCGTCTAGGCCGCTGCCGTCGGTGCCGTTGTTCGGGACGAGTGTCGCGCCGGCGAGGCGCAGGACGAGACACCAGTCGTGGTGCTGCGGTAGGTAGCTCAGCAGCTCGGCGGGCTCGATGAGGATGCCGCCGGCCGCATCGGTAAGTGCGGCGCCGCTGGAGACCTTGAATGTCACGGAGCCGACGGCGGGCGCGTCGAGCACCAGCACGTCCTCGGCGTGGCCCGTGGCATCGGGCGTCAGCGTCACGGTGCCGATGACCACGCCATCGTCGAGCACCTGCACGGTGGCGGACCCGCTCAGCTTCTCCGCGCCGGCGAGGATGGAGTGGATGCAGAAGCCTTCGGCGACGCCGTGCGCCGTGGCTCCGGTGATGCGGTTGGTCAGCAGGGTGCCGACCGGGATGTTGCGCGCGCCGGTGCTCTCGTAGGTCTGGTAGTCAGCGACGACGGTCTCGGCATCGGTCTGGAGGCCGTGCGCGGGCGCGAGCGCGTACTGGCGCGTGAAGAAGCGCTGGGTGTCGAAGCCCACGTTGCGGACCGATTGCGCCCGGCGCTGGGCATCGGTGCCGCGGAACTGCGATGCGAAATGATTCAGGACGCGCGAGGGGAACTCGCCATCCTGCTTCACCAGCCGATTGCCGCCAGAGTAAGGCCCCTCGATGTAGAATCGGGTGTCGAGGTACTCGGTCGCGCCTGAGTTAAGCACGACCACGAAGGCCCAGGGGAAGCGGTAGATAAAGGAGACATCGGTCGAAAGCCCGCCGTAGGCCGTAGGGCAGGTTCCGGCATACGTCTTGGTGGTGAGACCGAGGGCCGCGCCCGTGGCGGTGACCGAGAAAAACAACTCGTAGTTGAGCAACGGCGAGGTGGTGGTTGAGCCGCTGCCGGCGCACTCGCCGAGGTACTCGGGGGTGGGCGCGTACCCGCCGTAGGATTTGCCGTGCTCGCTCACGCCGGCCGAGACAATAGCGAAGTGCGACCTGGCCGCTGTGAACGTCGGCGAGAATATCAGGCCGGTGGTGCGGTCGTAGGCTCCGCGCTGATATTTGCCCAGCTCCCAGTTGTAGCGCGCGGAGCCTTGCGTGTAGCCGCTGCTGATAGACAGCGGAACGCCGCCGGCCAGAGGGTCGGAGAGGCGGACGGCCTCGTTGTTCAGGTCCAGCGCCTCGGCCCCGAAGACGAAGGCCGGCATGAACGAGGCGATGTTCGCGCCTTCCTCGGTGCCGGGCGGACTCAGCGGCCACTCGGCCTCGGTCGGCAGTACGGACTGGTAGAACTCCAAGAACTCCCCACGCGCCGGGAACAGGTAGCCGCTCGGGTTCCGTATCTGCAAAAGTGCAGAGTAGAAGTAGAAAGCGATGCGCCACGGCTCCGCCAGACCGCTGACCAGCCGCTCGTTGATGCCATTGGCAAGGCTCACCAGATTTGAGCTGGAGAACGGCTGGCCGGGCGCTACCTGCGAGACGCGGGGGAAGGATACGGCCATGAGCGCGTCAGAACGCTTCGCAGACGATTACGTTCACATCGGCGGCTGTGGTGTTGGCGCGGACCTTGATGACGATGTTAGCGGCCACACGCACCGGCCCAAAGAACTCGCCTGGATAGATGCGATACGGGTAGCTTGTTCCATCGTCTGACGTGACCTCCACGTAGTCGGTGGTGTTCTGATTCCGCAAGAGGACGACGAACTGGTTGGCAGGGTCCACGGACCCGACCGGGATGGCGGTCTTGGTGCCGGCCGCAAACGTGGTGACATCGCCGACCATGTTGGTCCCGGTCGTCATGTCAGACGACTTCGTGCTTGTTGCGTTGGTGACGGTCGAGCCGCCTTTGCTTGCGGTGATTTTTGCAGTCCAAGAGATTTCGCTGGCCATAGTATTCCTTTGTTTTGGTTTCTGTCGAAATTGTCAGCTCCACACGGCGTCTTGCTGGGTCGTGCTAGATCCTCCGGTGCCGGCGCGAGCGCGAGGGAAGATGCCGTTTGTCGTGCGGTCGTGGGACATGGTTTCTGTGTCGCGGATTTGGTTTGCCTTCATCCAATCAAGGATAGCATTCACCTTCCGGTTGGTCTTCCCGTGAAGGCCGGTCTCTGGAAGTTTTTCAGGGATGTTCATGCTGATGTGATTTTGTAGATGTCATTGTCCCATGACCCGAAGAGCCACGTGACAGATTCTTTCCACTCACGTCTTGCGACATCGTAGTCAAGCCCTTGGTCTATCAGCTTCCATCCCCAAGTGGCATTGTCAGGTGTTCCCCAGTTACCGTCCACCGGAGCTGCTTCCGGCGCGAACGGAAGACTGTCAGCAACGTCTGATGGAATCTCAAAGATACGAGACAGGGCAGAAGTCGTCCAAACGTCCTGAGTGTATGAAACTCGCAGCCTAACATTGTATTTGTACGAAAAGGTTTTCGTGCGTATCAACGTTGGATGCAACACTTGCTCCTCTGTGACTCCGCGTGACAAAGACCGATAGATGGCTTGGGCGAATGGGTAGTCCGTGGAGTTGAGGGAAACGCTGAGAGAAGTTCCCTTGTCGATAGCTTCTTGGATTTTGACCTTGTAGGCCACAACGTTAAGCGTGTCCGAATACACGCCAGCGTAGAGCTTTGCTTCTCTCGTAGCCTTTGGCAGAGCAAACAAGCTGATGCCCTGCGCACCCATAGCGATGCGATATGTCTCAACCGGAACCTCGGCCGGAGGAGTGATAGCCGCGTTTGCTGGGTCTGCTCCGGGATCAAACGTGAACGTCGCCGACACGCGGGCAACTCCGTCCGCGTAATCGCTTTTGATTGCAGCACCGAGGGAACGTAAAAGATTTGATAGAACCGAGACACCTGCATCTGTTCCTTCATACGTATAGACGTATGATGCGCGCCTGTCTGGACCGACAGTCGGGGAGTAGCTGACCAGCGCGACCTGGCCGGTCGCCATCGCTGCGGAAAGATGCGCTACTTTGCTCATATATCGTTCTGGTCCTGCTTTATGGTGACGCCTTGGTTAGCAATCCTTGCGGTGTTCATCTCCGTTTTCTTCGCGATGTCCAGGGCTTGCTTTGCAAGGTCCATCGCTGCGGTCTGGCCAGACCCAAGGAAGTATCCGCCTGCCGCTGCGATGCTTCCAGATGCTGAGGATTTGAAGGATTCAGTCCTTCCTGCATCCGGTTTGATTCCAGTTAAGTCGGGCGGAGCAAGACGCGCTTTCCGCTTTTTGTCATTTGCAGCTTTTACCGCTTCCGCTTCTGATGTTTGAGCAATTCCGGTTTCTTCCACTGCTGTAATAGAAGCGTCAACAGCGCGGTTGATGCTGTCCTTGATTCCGTTTCCTTGACGAAACCCGACGCCGAATTGTATTGCTGCTTGAAAGTACTTCTCCGAGGCATTGAACATGGAGTCCCACGCCTTGATCCCCCACGCTGCAATCTGAGAAAAGCCGACGTTGAACCGCTCCTTGTTAACGTCCATCCGGTCACCAAGCGCGTCGAGTGATTGGATGGTTTCGTCTGTGAGAACCAGTCCTAGCTCATGCGCTGCCAACGCGGAATCATCCATGCCGTCCGAGAACGCAGAGATGAGACCTCCAGCACCGCGGCCACCTATTGCTTTGAGTGATTCGATGAACTGCTGCGGATTCCCGCCCTCGAAGACCTTTGCTACCTTACCTGCAATTCCTTCCAGAGATCCGGATTTAAGCTCTTGCAAACCCACGCCGAACTGAGCGAAGGCCTTGATTTCACTCTCACTTCCACGCAACGCATTGACGCGCGCAACGGCCAATTTCTCAAGGAACGAGGTAAGGTCTTCGGATGATGCTCCAGCTTGCTTCGCGCCAAAGGCCCACTCCTGGAAGAACTTCGTCCCGACACCTAGCCTAGCGGTCTGATCGTTCAGCTTGCTCGCGTTCTCGACCGCGGAATGGATGCCGGCGCTGATGGCCGCGAAAGAGAACGCGGCGGCGAGCTGCCCCTTTAACGCACCGAGTGTCTGAGTCCCGAATCGTGAAACCTGCGAATCCGCCTTGGCCATGTTCTTCTCGAAGCCCGTGGCGTCGAGACCTAGGCGAGCCATGAATGAGAGTAAGGCCATATCAGTTCATTGCGGCCTCTTCGGCGGCTTTGGCTTCGGCTTCCAAGATGGGCCGCAGTTCGGTGATGCTATTCAGCCCGCGGCGCTTGACCTCGGACTTCCAATAATCAACGGAGGTTCGGAACTCCTCGTCGGCCTGTGATGTGAACTCGGCGCTGCCGCTGGATTCTAGCCTCGCGGATAGTAGCTGCTTCGCCTCGCGCACGGTCAGCCCCTTGATGATGTCGGGCTCCCATCCGAACTCTCCGCCGATGTTGGCTACGAGGTTGAACCACCACGGAGCGGACAGGGTGTTGCCGCCATCCTTTGACATGTCACGCTTATGCCGGGGTCCGTCCACCTGATGAGTGAACCACTCGCGGAACTTCTCGGCCTCGGCCGGGAAGTCCATCTTGGCGCAATGGGTTGCCCATTTGCGGGAGGCGCGTCTTGCACGCCATCCCTGCGCGCCTAGCAATCTCTCGATGTCCTGCCGGGCCGTGATGACATCCGACGCGCACGCGATACACGCCAGCCCCATCTCGCCGAGCGGGTCCGCGCCATCCTCGCCGGTGACGATGTGTGACCGCAGCTCGGCGAGCAGGTAAACGTGGCCGATGGTGAGCGGCACAAGGCGCAGACCGAGCACCTTCGCGCCGCTCTCGGCAGGTTGCCAGTGGTCGAGCATCAGTATTACTGACCGACGAGAATCGCGGTGGTAGTTGCAGGTATGCCGATGTAGCGGTTTAGCGTAACCGTGCCGGTTCCAGCTGCCGCGTTCTTGTAATCGCCGGAACCACCACCTTCGTAGATCCAACGCTGCGTATTACCTACGTCGGTGTTGAAGCCGTCAGTGAACGGTCCGCAAGCAATGACTGGAAGACCTGTGACGGTGCAGGTGGAGAGAAGCTGCGGAATCTGCGCGGAAGCCTTGGCGTTCGCGATGCTCGTTCCCTCGAAGATGTAATCGAACGAGCATGTGATGTAATCGCCAGAGCCAATGAGGCCGGTGATTTCTCCAGCAGTGCTCTTGATCTTCTGCACTTCTCCGCTGTGGTTGATCTTGATTCCTTGGATGTTCGGGGTGACGTAGACCGTCGCCATCGCGGTGTTGTCGGGGTCGAAAAAAGTCATGACGGCCGGGACTCCGAAAAGATGGGCTGTGCCCTGTTGGGTTGGCATGGTTTGTTTTCCTTACTTGGTTGTATTGTGGGGTTGATTAATTAAACGGGCTCGGTCGGGTCAGTTGCGTCCACCGCATCCACGGGTGAACCGTTCGGGGTGAGCAATCGGACGCGATCGTAGGGCACGCCAGCGGCAGCGCAGGCGTCCATGCGGTACTTCTCCTCGCGCACGCTCTGGTCGATGGTCTCGCGCCAGTCCTTGCCCCGTTTACCGCAGAAGTCGGCCATCGTTGCGCCGCCTCCGCGCCATTCTTGGAGGTCGGTGTCGGACGAATACTTCTCGTCAGCCGTGAGATTCGCGGGGTTTTGATAGCCCCACTTGTACCACTCGGGATTTGGTGGAAGGTCGCCGCGGTTGATGAACTTGGAGATGCGCCATCCATCCAATCGCCGGCACGCGGGCTCCACCATCAAGCGGCGGATGGCATTCATGTTCGCGTTGATCTTCGCGATGACAATGAACATCTGGCGCGACGCGACCTTGGTGGGGTCAAAGGAGAAGTCCGAACTCCATCCCATGCTGGCGAGGATCTCGCGGATGATACCGTCCTCGAAGACCTGTTGATTCGCAGTCGGCCGGTCGCTGGTGATGGGTGTGATCTTCTGCCCCGTGTTTGCTTTGGCGTACCGGTAGCCGGGGCCGTCCACCATCTCGAACACCGGTGCGATAGGAGTCGCGGCTGCATCCGGCAAAACCGATGTGTCCGGGATGATGCGCGAAAGCTCGGGTTGACCGTCCTCGTTCTCCACAAGGAAGCCCTCGGACGCGGCGAGCTTCATCGCGGCCAACTCAAGCCTGCGCCGCTCCTTCACATCTTGGCTCTGGATGAGCACCGAGCCAATCCACGAGATCCCGCGCACCTGGTCGGACAGAGCGACATCGGGAATCCAATGCGGGATGATGTCGGACGCGGAAACGTCGCGGTCAAGATCTTGAGTATCGCCCAGGATTCGATGCCCAATCACCGTCCCGAAGTCGTCGGTGATTACGCCGTCGGTGATGACGCTTCCGGCGAACTTGCCAGCAGTGACTTCGTTCACGCCTCGGCATCCAAGCCGATGCGCCCCGATGCACTGAATCTGAGGATAGCCGTCGCCGCGGTCTACGAGCAGCGTAGCGGAGTCTCCGTCACGGATGGCGCTGGCTACCATGCCGCGAAGCCACAGGTCCCGGTTCCATTGGGTGCCGCGGATGTCGATGATGCGATCGTGCTCGCGGAGAAGGGCCTCTGCTTTCTCGCCCCACGCCTTGTCTTCTCCCTCGAACTGCGGAAGAAAACTGGAGGTCGTGTAGGTTGCCATCTCCGCGACAGCGTTGCGGACCTGTGGGAAATTAGCGCAGAGGTAGCGCGCCACGCGCATCAATACCGTGCGCGTCTGATAGCCGCTGAGAGTGGTTCCGTCGCGCTCCAGGTAGAACGGGACGCGGGCGATGCGCTCTGCGTTTCGCTGTGCAGAAGCATCGAAGAAATCGGTGCGGCCCCAGCCTTGGCTGAATCCTCGCCGGTCGCGGACCTTGTAGGGAGCTTCGGACATATCAAGCGAGGGTGATGCACACCACGTCGAGGGTGAGGTTGACCGTGAAGATAAAGCGACGCTCGCGGACCTCGGATGCCACGCTCTCCACAACTGCAAGTTGGACGGTGAGCGGTATCACGGCGGAAGTAGACGCGGCGGTGATCAAAGATGCTAGGTCTGATTGCATCAAAGCGTCGAGCATCGCGTCGGCCCTGACAAGATGGTCGGCCTCGCTGGTGTCATCGGCGGATTCGTGAAGCTCCACCGTGACGGACGGACGCCAAGATCCGGTGAGGTGCGCGAGCTGCGGGGCGCTCGCGGAGTGGACCACGATGCGGGGCAGTGGGACGGAGGCGTCTTGCTCCTCGCTGGATGGAGATACCTGATAACCTCGCGAGATACCGGACACGACCTGGAGCGCAGGAACGAGCACGGGGTCAATCGTGCGGAGGTAGGCCGCAATCCCGCGGGCGGTGTGGATGGTGGCGAGGTGGCTCATGGATTGTGCTTGTCTGCAACCGGTTGGAGTTTCCGCGCGATGTAGTCCTGCATGTCCTTAAGCTCCTCGGACATTGCCCGATTGATGGCGGACGTGTAGCGGGCGTCCGCGCCAGGAGCGCCCTTTTCAGTCACGCCAACGCGGAGCCAAGCCTCAGCGACCGGATTCCAGTTGGCCGGTTTGGCGGACACGGACCCGCCCTTGGCGTTGCGGTGCCTCTTCTCACGTTTCCAGACGTAACCGTTGGCGCGCGACAATGACTCGGCGACCTGCGCGATGGCGCTCTTGAGGTAGCCGACGCCGGAGATTGCAGAGCGTCGAATGTCTTTGCTGTGCGCCTTCATCTCCGACCGAAACTTGTCGGCTCCAAGAGCGCGCGGGTTCAGCGCAGGAAGCCCGGCATCGAGCCGCTGGCGCTGGACGATGAGGTTGATGCGTCTCAGTGAATGCCTCGCGCCGGTCGAGACGAACTTGCCTGCGCGCCGGCCGGTGGTCGCAATCTTGATCTTGACCGCAAGGACTTGGTTAAGATAGGCGCGGTTGTTGGCGCGAGCCGCGGCAGGGTCCACGGGGTCCATGTGCCGGAATGCTTTGACCATCACGAAGAATAGCTTCCGGTTCAAGATCTCCGAGAGCGTAGACTTGCTCTCGCGGGCAATCTCGACCAGCGCCTTGTCAAACTGTGATTTGTCAAATTGCACGCTCATCGGTTCGGGTCTCCTAGGTTGAGCAAGATGTGAGACCCGACCGCGGACTCGCGCGCGGTCAGGATGCGATAAGAGCGCCCCTTAAACGTGAGCTTCTTTCCGGCGACCGGGACAACCTGACTTGCCTCGGCTGTGAAGATCTCATCATCCACGACGACCAGCGTGGGGTCGGACGCGATGAAGGCAGCGCGGTCCACGTAGAGGCTCAGTGTGACAAGCTCGACGAACCCGCCAATCTCAAGCGTGTTGCCTCGCGATTCCGAGGTCGGCACGCATTGGACCTCCGCTTCGCGCCAGACGAAGACGGGCGGCTTGTCGAACTCCGATGATAGGAATTCGAGTGCGCCGGTGAGAATTGAGCGGAGTGCCATAAGTTCAGATCTCGGCGAAGTTCTTCAAGAAGTCGAATGCGTTCCACGTTGTCGGCGGCGCGCAAGATGTCGCTTGAACGACGCCAATCATTAACAGGCCGCGGGTATCTCGAAGCTCTTTGACGAAAAACTCGTTCGGTGCCTGCGGACTTTTTGAAGGTCCGTTGCCAGACAGGAACTTGCATTTCCACCGACTGTTCAGAGCGATCATTTTGAAGTCGTGTTCTCGGCAATCTTGTCCGCCACCGCGCGGCGGTATCGGAGGTAGAGGCTGTCGGTCATGTACCAGCCATCGGCGGCGGGAGTGTAGGCGGTGCCGGCCTTGAGCCTCACCACGGCGTCGTCACTGGGGACGATGACGATCCGGTGGGCGCAGCCGCTCCAGAGCATCGAGGTCAGCAAGGCCGTGAGCAGAAGCCTCTGGCGCAAGTCCTGGCGGGGTCGTGGCAATGTCATGGGCAGCGGTGTCGATGCGGCGGTTGCGGGCGGTCTCGGGGTCGGCAGCGCGGTCCTGGCGGCTGGTAATCCAGCGCGCGAGCGCAGGAGCCAGAGCCGCCAGGAGCGCCAGCAGCGCGCCGATGATGGCGATGGTCACGGTTTGTTCGCCGTGGCGGAGCGCGCGGCGATGATGCCCCACACAACCGAGATGAGTCCGATGAGCGAGCCGACGATGGTCTCGGCTCCCGCGGAGTCGGTGAGTCCCTTCGTGACAAGTACGCCGGCCCCGACTTTGAGGATGGAGCGGAGAATGGATTGATAGGTTTCGTTCATGTTTAGTTTTTGTTGGAGGCCTTGTTCCGGTTCCGAATGTCTTTTCGCAGGCGGACGATGTACCACGCGAGCCCGACGGCCGCGGCGCACAGGCCGATGATATGGGTCGCAAATGTCACCACTACGTCCGCGCTGTGGAGCGTGGCCAGCGCGCTCCCTCCACAGACCGGTAGCGCGGCTTTGATTGTGTCCGCAATGAAAGCCCCGGAGCGATTGGTGGTTTCGGCTATCTGTTCGGTTGAATCCATATCAGAGCGCGCAGACCGCGACCATCGCGGCGATGATGACCATCAGGGCAATCGTTCCGACATCGCCGGCCGGGACCTTCTCGCGGCGGCCGGTTGCGCGCGTGGTGTAGCGGTGGGTGTTCATGCTGGATTAGGGTTCGATCATCATCCACGCGACAACGTCTGTTTCGGTCTCAACGACTGTTTTGGTGGTGGTGGAGACGACGATTGCGTCGAGTGGAATTTCTGCAATAGGTGTATCTATATTTATTAAGGCTCAAAAGCTACCCAATCAACTACAGAAGTTTCCAGAGCGGAAGATGAAGTGATTGTGAATGATGTGGATGCTGTGCGAGTGCCAGTATCCAAGAAACCGCGTATGCCTCCAGGTGTGTACACAGTGAGGATGATGCGAGTGCTGGCGGTGACATACGAGTCAGCAACAGTAGTCGTGCCAGCGACCATTGCGGAAGTGCGACCGTGGCGAAGACGAGTGACGGCGACACCATTTGCTCCAATGACAGCCGACGTGCTGGACACAGCCCCAATATCAGACCGTACCTGCGCGGCGGTTCGGGACTCGATCAGTGTTTGCCCGATTGCCGGGTTCCCGAGAAAAACAGGGAAGTAGGTAGCGGCCGATGCGGCAGCTCCTGCCTTCATGTAAATCGTGCCATCGCGAGTGATAGCCATCGGTGTGCTGAGCACAGCTCCAGCATCACTGTATCCCGCGAATTGCAGGTACGAACCAGCGTTCGCGCCGGTCTCAGAACCTGACGTGGCTATCCGCCAGCGGTAAACTCCGCCGCTCTGTATATCGAATCCCTTCACACCGGCCGCAGCGCCGTTGATTAGCAGAATCGGGTTTCCTCCGCCGTTCCCAAGGGTCGCGCCGGAGAGGAACGTCGGAGTCGTCAACGATGGCGATGTTGTCCCAGCAGGACCGCCCGTTCCACTGGCTGTTCCGGCAAGGAGTGTCCCAACACCGCCCCCGAGCCCGGTAACGTTGGTGATTGCCGGAGTGACTGTGATGTTCGTCGCCGCCGTGATGAGGCCGTTGGTGTTGACCACGAACTGACCCGATTGCGTGGCGCTTCCAAAGGTGCCGACATTCGCGTTGGTCGTGTTCAGCGACAGCACAGCCGAGCCTGCCGCATTGGTCACCTGCCCGCCAGTGAACGCAGGGATCGCCGTCGCCGGGATAGCAGATGACCCGTCATAGCCGCTGCCCGTGAACGGGAGCACGCCGCCGACCAGCGTGCCGGTGATCCCGTTGCCCGATTTGTCGGGTACTGATGTTCCGGCCATGATGGTCGGCGAGAACAGGCTGCCCACTTCTGCGATGCGAAGTCCATAAAGGACGAAGTTGTCGGTCCCGTTACCGGTGAACGTCTCAGAACCGGCAGCATTAGCCCCACCGATGTAGAGGGAAGCTCCGCTCGAAACGAAATCCAGAGAGAAGTCGTACCACGCAGACAGTGGCGGGATGGTGGCCAGCTGTGCGTAATTGGCTTCCGTCTTCACAACAAACCCCACCATCGTCACATTTCCAGACGCCATTTGGATTCTCCCCGAGACACGATAGCGGCGGCCCGGCGTGAACACGGAGTATCTCGCCGCTTGGTGGCTTCCCGAGAAAGCGCCCGCCACAAAACGCATCGTCGAGGTCGTGTAGGGAGACGTTGTGACAGCTCCGGTCAACGTATCCGTCCCATTGGGAGCGACCCATCCGTCAACTCCCGATGAGAAATTGGATGCGTAGATCGAAACATTTGCCGGTCGGGCCGCTGCGAGTGGGGAACGGCCCGTGCTGGCCCACGCCGCGATCTCGGTCGGCGACATCACGGTGTTGATAACACGAGCTTGAAGGCGGTTGTTCCACAGGTCAGTGGCCGCCAGAACGCCCAAGTTGAAATAGGCGGTCGCGATGGTGTTCGTCCAAGCGGGCGCGGTTCCTCCAGTGGTCTCGGTTGTGGCCACAACATTGCCGTCCACGTACACGACCGGCGCATTCGTCCTGTCCCATGTCACCGCGATGGGCAGCTCGCGCGACGGCATGTTAATGAACAGGCCCTGCACGTAGATTCGCCGGAAGTCGGTCCCAGGAGTCGCTCCAGTCAATTCGATGCACAGCGCATTGGTCGCGCGGTACATCGAAAGCGAAGACGCGGAGTAGGCGTTGTTCCCGCTGCTAAACGTCCAGATTCCCCGATTAGCAGCGTCTGCGGCGGTCCCGGTGCTGCCGACCTCTGCGAGCACGGTGAGCGGAGACGACGCCATGCTGGTGCTGGTCCCCAAGGGCCACCACGCACGACTGTTCGCGGTCGTGCCATCGAACTGGAGCGTGTAGTCCTCGGCTTTCGAGGTCGTGGCCAATGAGATTGCCGGAGCGGGATTCCGGGCATCATTCACCATCACCCAACTGCCCGCATAGGACCCAGTCTCGACGTACCTCACGCGCACGGCTCCGGTCTGGCTCGGCGCAAAGGAGAAAAGACCGCCCACATTGAGCGGATACAGGCCGCCACCGGTGCGGACGATGCTGAACTCGTCCCCATTGGCCACTCCGGTTGTGGACAGCGTCACCGTGCGGTTCGTGGTGAGCGTGGTGTTGAACATCTGGATTCCGGCATCCGTGCCAGAAACCAAGGTGACATCGGCATCTCCACGGTTTGCCGATGTCCAGAGCCGGCTGGACCGGATGATGCCGAACGTGAGAGCCGTCCCGTCTGGGGTGATGTGGCCCCAAGTCGAGCCGGTTAAAGTAGGGTTCAATGCCTGCACGGGAGCAATTTCGCCAGTGTTGCCGGAACCACCCACCCCGTAGAGATTAGCCGATGTCAGCCGGCAAGTGTCGAAGACGAACCCATGCAATCTGGTGTCGGTAGCCGGGCCGACGGCCGGAAGTCGGACGAAATACCCGTTCCCGCTGATGTCCAAGTTGTTCAGCGACAAGCCATCGACGACGACTCCGGACTGCGGATTTGGAAGCGAGATAAAACCTGAGTAGGCAGGGCTCCAAATGCCACCTTCTAGCCGGATTGTGCGGATGGTCGTGTTCCTGGCTTGGCTTGCGGTGATGTACTGCTTGATGGCGTTGACGCCGCTGTTGAACTCGACGTTGCGGATCGAACCCTCCTGTTGGATGCCGAGGTCCAGGAAAGTGTTCTGCGATGTGCTCGTGAACCCGCTCACATTCGCATAAAGGCCGTCGAACGTATTTCCGGGAGCCCCCGCCTGATACGTTCCCATCGCCGAGAAATCGATTCCCGGACCGCTCCATCCCTGATACCAACTCAGGTTGTGGCACTTATTTCCCCAGAAGTTGCCTTTGCCTTTTATGAGAAACCCAGTATGCCCTTGCCCAAACACAATGTCACGAAGGTAGGAGTTGCAGATGAACGAGTAGTCGCGAGATCCCGACACGATGGCGGGAGCTGACAGGTAGAACGCGGCCGACTCCGTGTCGCCAGCGGCCGGCTTGGTCACCCAGTTGAAAGACAAGTTCTGGAATCCCCAGCCGCCATCGCCGGCCACAAGGTTGGTCGATGTCGAGAGATCCCAAACCAAGATCGGTGTATTGGTCGCGGCTTGGAGGAAGTTGATGTTCCTCATCGTCATCCCGGAGCCGTATCCGTCCGTTGCGAGGTTGGACAGGGAGCTGCGCGCACCGACGGAGTTGGTCAGTCGGTAGGTGCGACCGAGGCCATCGAGGGTATACGCATTGGTCTTGCACCATAGAATCGCCCGGAGCAGCGCGGACGAGTCATCGCCCGTACCGTCGCCTTTGGCCCCGAACATCAACGGTGTGACTTGATGACTGAGCAGTCGCTTGTACCGACGGCCGCCCGAAGTGGAGACAAGCGTCTTAAACGCATCATCAGGTGTGGTGCTATCAAATGCGTCGTACCAGAATGTGCCGCCGCCTCCGTCACCGGTCGTAGTGTAGCCCCCTAGCGCGACGAGCTGACCGGAGTTGGTGACAATGGACGACGCCTTGAGCGCGGAGACCGTGGCTAGCTGGATGGGCGCGTTTGTGGAAATGCTTCCAGCGGCCGCAGCATCAAGCGCGGTCTTGTTGACCACGCTGTTTCCTGTCGCCGGGACGGTGGGCGTGGTGAGGCCCACGGCGACTCCGTTGGTCGCCGCCAATCCAGCCGCTGCGTTGTTGGTTACAATCGTCCCGACCGCATCAACCATCTGCTTGTTTGCGATACCAAGAGCGGCCGTTGAGTTTCCGGTTGTGAGAAGACCGGAGGCGCTTCCAGTGATAGGGGATTGAATCCACCGACCAGTTGCGAGGCCGGTGTAAGCCACGATGGTTGAGTTTGTCGATGCCGTGCTGGTTGCGCTCCAGTTCCATTGACTCCAACCGGATGATTCGTTTCCGACGGAGACAGCTTGCCGAGAACTTGTGGGTGGAAGGGATGACAGACCCGTGGCATTGGTCAGCCATGCAACGGTGGTCTGAGCCTCCGCGGTGCAAAGCGTCAGCGCGAAGAGTAGAACGGAAATGAAGCGGATCATGAGAGTCGAAGCCAGCGGCCGGGGTTTGCGGTTGCGATGTCGGTCGGCTTGACGCAGCTCAGAGCGTCGTCGTCCGTGGTGGTGCTTGCGGATGAGAAATAGAACAGGCCCGCCTTGCCGTCTCCGACCGTGACGCCGTAGCCCATCATCACGCCGTGAAGCTCGGCGTGGCGCGTCCTGGCGCGCAGAGTGGCGAGCGTGTAGAAGAAGACCGGAAGGTCGGTCGTGGTAATCGTCGCAGCCTCAACGATGCTGTCGATGGTTTGCGTTGATGGCGTCGCCGCGACGTTGACAATCAACGGGCTCTTGCAATCATTCCACGGATAGTAGAAGTAGCTGCCCTGATAAAGCCCCACAGAAAAGGCTCCTGTGGTCGCATTCGGAACCACTCGCGCGCGATGCCCCGTGACGGTGGTGTCTCCAATCTGATCCGGTGCAACTCGCCTATCAAAACGCACCAGCTCAGACGGTTCCCCGGTCGGACGTTTCGCGATTCCCGTGACGGTGATAAGTGCCATCGAAAGTCAGTTTCATTTACCGGTTAAAGAAAAGGCGGCGGCAGGTTGATAAGTCCTGCCGCCGCTTAGGATCGAGCGAAGATGAACGCGGCGCTCGATGAATCGGATCAAGCTCCGAGCAGGGTGGCGATATGCTCAGGCTTGACGACCTTGACGCCCCAGCAGGCGCGGACGTGATAGGTCGCCATGTCAATCCCGGGATAGCCGGCGATCTCGAAGGAGATACCAGAGACAGGATCGGTGATGATCTCCTTCACGAACGCCAAGTCCTTCTCGACGGACTCGGGAAGTCGAGTAGCGAACAGAATCGCGTTGCGGCTCATACCGATGTTACGGCTGCCGGAGGCGATGACGGTGATGGCACGGGTGGCGACACCCTGGGCGACTCGAAGGCCGGGAGCGGCCAGCGTGATGGTATCGCCAGAGGCCGGGTTCGCACCTGCAAACGAGACCGAGGTGACGACGTATTTGTTGGCGTCGTTCACAAACGTGACGATGTCGCCAGCGGCCACGACACCAGTGCCGGCAGTAGCCAGCGGGATGACAGTCTGCCCGACCGTGAACGCGGCGCTGGTAGAAGTCGCGCTCGCCATCGCTCCGGCAGTAGCAGAGACAATCTGGGCACTCTCGCGGAACTTGAACCCATTCAGGTCGAGAATGACACCCTGCTTGGTCATGTCACCGTTTAGCGAGTTGTTCGCATTCAGCGGGTTGTTCAGCAGGGTTCGGAGTGCGGCACCGGAAGCGGTCCCGACCACAAGCGACCGGTCCGAACCAGGAGCGCCGTTGTCATCAAGAATCTTTCGGATCTGCGCGCTCTCGCCGAGGTTGGTTCCGAACGGAGTAGTGCCGGCAGTGCCAAAGGCTCGCGAACTGCCGAGGTTGGCCGCGACAGCGATGTCGGACTCCATCTCGTTCACAAGGCCGCGCATCGCTTGGAGGATCTGCCCCTGATTGATGGTCAGGATGCCAGGACCCTGATTGATAGCGTACCGCTCCTCGTTGGTCCAGGAGAACGGATAGGCCCGCTGCTTCGTGATAGTCAGCGCGACATTAGAGACGGTCTGATCCGCTCGCGTCGGGAAAGCCATCGCCGGGGTGATATCGAGGCCGGCCGAGTTGGAGGCGACGATAGGGATGCGAAGGCTCTGCCCGATGGCGACCCTGTCAGCGCGGGTGTCACGGGTGACAGAGGGGATGAACCCGACAAGCTCACGCGAGACGACATCGTTCGCCGCGTACGCATCAGGAATGAGGTTGGTGATAGTGTTTGCCATTTTGTGCTATGTGTTTCGAGAGGGTTGAGATTGTTCGGCAGTTTATTCGGCGAGCTTTCCGCCAGCCGCGAAGAACGCCTTGGCTTGGTGCGGACTCATCGCCCGATACTCGGCCACCGTGACAACCTCGGAGGAGGCTTCGGTCTTCGCCTTCGGGGCCGGCGCAGTGCCAGCCTTTGCCAAGATGAGCCGAGCTTGCTCGGACGGGTCAGCGATGAGCGCAGCGAGGTCGGCCGAGGCCTTGGTCGCAACGGCCTCGGCGGCATCTTGCGACGCCTTGGCGGTGGCATTGGCATTCAGGACGGCGGCAGAGACGCGACCCTCGAAGTCGGCGAGCGCGGATGCGTTGGCGGCAATCGTCACATCCCGAGCGGCGAGTTCGCCGGTGAGACGGACGACCTCGGCCTGAGCGGCGCTAGCATCCCCGAGCGCGGCCTCGACCTTCGCTTGATGCGCCTCCGCAGTTTTGAAAAAAGCGAGAGAGCGGGAAATGAAATTTGGAAGTTGCATCTTACTCCTTAGCTTAAAAATAGGAAATCAGTCTGCCTCGGGTTCGCCCAAGGTGTACTGCCAATCGGCGGTGATGACATCAATCAAGCCCCTGTTTTGGGCCTCAACGGCTCGGAACGTCTGGCCCTGCATGTCGCCGCCATCAATGGCTCCGCGGGCCGACGTGACGAACGCTTGGAAATCCACGTTGATGGCATCCACCGCGGATTGGATGTCGGTGGCTTGGGCCTCGGTGAGAGGGACGCCAGGGTAGCCGGCACCTTTGAGCGTTCCGCTCGCGAAGAGCCGGACCTTGATGCCTTCCTTCGCCAGCATCTCGGTCACGTCGTGGTGAGGCACATAGACGCCAATCGACCCGATAGTCGCGGACGGCGTGGCCCAAATCTCATCACACGCGCAGGCCAGCCAGTAGGCCGCGGAGCAGACGAGACCAGACCCGTAGGCGATGGTTCGCTTGCCTGACATCGCGATGGCGTCGGCGCATTCCGAGACTCCCGAAACCATCCCGCCCGGCGAGTCGATGTCGAAGACGATGGTAGTCACCGTCGGATCAGCCGAGGCGACCTCGATGTCATCGATGATGTCGGAATAGTCGGTGCAGCCCGACCCCTTCTCCATGCCGGACAGCTTCCACCCAAGGATGCCGGCGACCGGGATGACAGCGATGCCGTTCTCGATTACCATCTGGGGCATCTCGACCTCTTCACCGCACGGGCCGTAACCCTCTCGGACGGCCTGCGGCTGGCCCGCGATGCGCGCAAGAATCAACTGCTTGGCCGCGGTGTAAGCGGTCGCGGTGATGAGCGCCGGCTGACCGATCAGACCGAGAAGATGGGTGTGCGTCATAGCTGCGTGTTGGAGCCGAAGTGAGCAACTGTCCGCGTTGGAATCAACACGTCAGCCGCTGGGTAAGTAGCTGGCGCGACGATGTTTAAGTCATACAGAAGTTTTCGTTTCAAAGCGGGCGCGCTCTCTGTGATTAGAACAGAAGATGTCAGGTCACCGGCACCGCCTGACACCGTGCGCTGCCCGCTTCCCTCGGCCTCCATCGCGACGCGCAGCTTCTTCTCAAGCCAGTCTTGAGTCATGCCTGGGAAGTGTCGTCGTGCCATCGCACCCTTGCGGCCGATAGGAAATTACGATGTCAACCTCCCCTTTCTCTTGGCGGAATATAGGTGTGTAATTCCCACGTGAACGGCTCTTCGATGGCTCGCACATTCAGCGGCGGAGACTTCTCGTCCACGCCTGCGGACCGACGCACATCGGAATTACCAGACCACGACCAAGGCTATGCGATGGCTGATGAAATCGATCAACGCAACGGATGGACCGATGGCAAAACGGCTGACACTGTGAAGCCAGAGACATCAAAGAGCGCAGACGCCCTCGAGGTATTCTTCCGATGGCTTGTGGACCAGCCTCGGCTTCGCCCTCAACAGACCGCCTTGCGCGCCCTCGCCGCCGTCCACGCAACGAGACCGGACCTGCTCGGAGGCCGAACGCAGGCGCAAGTGGCCGAGATGATGAAGGTCACGCCGAGGCTGTTCCGTATGGCCGCGAAGTCGTTCCGGGATCTCGTTGAACGCCGATGACACTCTCTGAATCATGGGCCTCCTTCCCGTGGGTTCCCGATCGCCGGCCGGTCTGGGATTGGGCTCGCGACAACATCACGCTGCCGAACGCGCTGGCCCGCCGCGGTCGGTTCGACCTCTCCGGGAGCCGGCACTTCATGGAGCCATTTGAATGGCTTAAGGATGAGCGCGTCCGCGAGGTCAACATCCGCGCGCCAGTGCGGTCGGGGAAGACGCTGCTGGCCGACCTGTGGATGCCGTGGACGCGCGCGAACGACCCTGGCTCCGTGCTGTGGGTGTTTCAGGACGAGGCCATTGCCAAGAGCCACGCAGAAATGCGAGCCATGCCGGCGCTCAAGAGCGTAGCCGCGATTCGGGACATCCTCCCGACCGGCATCGCGAGGCACAAGCAACGGACGAACAACGTCCTCTTCCCGGACGGGCTTCTCATCACACTCATCGGACCAGCCGTCGGCGGCCTCCAGTCCCGAGGCTTCCGCTATGTCATCCTTGACGAGCCTTGGCTCTACGATTCAGGCATCATCGAGGAAGCCAAGGGGCGTCTCGGCGACTTCGAGAAGATTGGGAACTCCAAGCTCCTTGCCATCTCACAAGGCGGCGTGGACGGCGACGATTGGGAAACCCAATACAACAGCGGAGCTACCCACGAATGGCAGGTCCAATGCGCGGCCTGCGGGCATTATCAAGAGCCTCGATGGTCAGGCTTCCGCGCGGACGGTTCGCGCTGGGGAATCTGCTATGACGCCGAGAAGAGCACCCGCGGCTTCTACAACGAGCAGCAAGCCATCGAGACGCTGCGCTTCGAGTGCGAGGTCTGCCGGCATCAACATCGCGACACGGAGGCTACACGGGGCGCCTGGAACGCAACGGGACGCTACCACTGCGCGCAGCCCGGAAGCGGGAGCCGGATGTCAGCGCACTGGAACTGCCTGATCGACGGACCGTGGGAGACGAACCTCCTCCGCTGGTTGTCAGCGCGGACCGAGGCAAGCAAAGGCAACTACGAACCCACGATCATCTTCTTCCAGAAGCGGCTCGCCGAACCCAAGTCGGAGCGGACCGCCATCGAGAACACGCAGCCGTTGGCACGGTCTGACTACGCGGTGTTGCCCGAAGCCTCCGAAGGATCGTGGCGCATCATGACCGTGGACAAGCAGGGCGAGGGATTGTTCTGGTGCATGATTCGAGATTGGAAGACAGACAAGAGCGGCGTCTCACATCGAGTCTGGTGGGGGCCGCTCTACTCTTGGGGAGAGGTCAAAGCCAAGGCGGAGTTGTGGAACATCAAGACCGTCCAGTTTCGCGGAACCAAACATGACCCGGCATTCAACGCGCGCCTTGTCGCGGTGGATTCCGGGTTCGAGGCAAAGGGAGACTATGGCGTTTACGCGGCCTGTGCTCAAAACGGATGGGTTGCCACCCGAGGCGTCGGTGCGACCGAAGGCTTCACCCACGACCTCGGCGAAGGCCAGCGCGTCGAAAAGGTCTGGGCACCGAGAACCTTCGGCCAATCCATGCAGGGGATTTCGTCGTCCGCGGTTGCCTGCCACCTGATCCGCTTCGCATCGGACCCGGTGTGCGACATCATGCAGCGCCTGATTGATGCAGGGAGTTGGATTGAACCCATCGACACCGGGGACGAGAACGAGAACGAGCTCAAACGCCAGATGAGTTCAGAGCGCCGAAGGATGGTGAAGGAGCCAGCCACCCAACGCATGGTTCGCCGCTGGCAACAGATAGCGGGACGGCCGAACCACGGCTGGGATTGCGCGAAGCAACAGACGCTCGTGGCGTCACGGCTTGGGTTGATTTGAGTCCACGCTTGCTTGCTTCGCCGCTCGATGCTTTTCCCATCGGGCGGCGTTGGCCTTCTTTGCGCTGGCGGCTTTAGATGCCGAGCCTTTACCGGCCTCGCCGCCCCGCCGCCCGATTGCGGCGAGGTATTTGGAGACGGCGCTCATTCCTCAAATCCTTCCCCAGAGTCTGCCGCTTCCATTTCAATCAGGCGGCGCTTGAGCCCGTTCGGACCAAATCGGCCTTCGCAGAGTCCAATGATGATTTCCGGGTGTGTCAGGTAGTTGACCAGCGCCTCGTTGTCGTGGCGGATGTCTCCGATGGCGCAGAGCATTTGAATTGACGTGTAGCCCTTGCGCGTTCTCGGCGTCATGCGGGCTGCTTCTTCGGCGGTCATGTTGTTTACTTTCATGCGTTCACAATATGCGAAGCGGCTTCGCATTGCAACAGCTATTTGCAGAAATCTTTTTTGGACGGTTTTGGGAGCGAAAGCAAGATCAGCATGGCAACGGATGTTGACTTGTAGGAACCATCAACAAAGAACGCTTTTGTAGCGCGTTCGATGATGCCCTCCAAACGCTTGATGCGGGCTTTCAACCTGACGTTTTCATCACGCAGTTCATCCCGCTCGTCGGCTATCTGATCAATGATGTTGGCTTGTGGTAGGTTCATTTGTTGGGTTGATTCGAGTCCACGAACACCGAGGAAAGGGAGCGAAGGATCTTCCCGATGTCCTCGGTCGCCTCGTCGTGCAGGGTGCGCGCAGCCGCGACCGTGACACCGTGGACGGCCGCGAGCTTCCCGCTCCATCCGTCCTTTTCCAGCTGCCGGAGGCGGATGAACTCCGAGCACGCGGCTCCCATGCGCTCCGCGATCCACGCGACCGGGACGAGCTTGCCCTCTTTCTCATCGTTCTTCCGGCGCAGGTCGCGGACCTGCTCCAGGACGCGGTGCAGGATGGCCTGCTCCTTGGTGACCGCAGGGCCGTCCGTAGTCGGCTGATGCGTGTCCAGCCAAGGAATCAGTTTGGCCGCGTCCACGCGCCCGTTGCGGAAGCCTGGCGCCCCTTGCTTCTTCGCCCATCGGATGATTGCCGAGTCGATGCCGAGCGCCCCCGCCGCGGCTGCTATGCCGTCGTACGTGCGCGTTTTGGGATTATTTTTGGTCCTCATGGTGACTTAGTAAAATGTCGCGTAACC
>Ga0304729_1000514_pt1 | contig 28450 bp, 24 predicted proteins | sample C_131016_MF_Meta_FD_190475 | JGI IMG/M metagenome (GOLD analysis project Ga0304729, IMG submission 190475) | Freshwater microbial communities from Lake Croche, Canada to study carbon cycling - C_131016_MF_MetaG (v2) (version 2) | ecosystem: Environmental > Aquatic > Freshwater > Lake | place... | reverse complement strand
GCCTATTTTTGACACTCAGCGGGGTAAAAGTATTCGCAGATAGCGAAACTGGCACGATTCGGGAAGTTTTAACCGAGTTGATGTGTTCATATAGGCATGGAGGCAAAAATGGAACAAACAGAACAAGTAACACCAGTTGAAAAGACTGAGGAATTAGTGCCACTTACCGCAGCCGATCGTTGCGACATTTGTGGTGCTCAAGCATTTATCCGAGTGGTGCTAGCTTCCGGTGATCTCGTTTTCTGTGGTCACCATGGTTCAGCGAATAAAGACAAACTAAAGCCAATCGCAATCTCTTGGCAGGACGAGACAGACAAGCTGAACTAATGCTCGAAGGCGGTCTTACGACTCGCCTCAGCAAGCTCGTCAACTTTATCTAACTCAGCATTACGAGTCTTAACATCTACCCAACCTTGTTGAGAAATAAGCTCGTCAACTAATTCTGGATTCTTGGCAAACAGTGGTCCATGGAGCATAGCAAATAACGATCCGTTGGTTTGTTGCAATAAAGGAACCTCAGCTGAACTATTCACGTAGCCAACCACTCCATCAACTTCAACAAACTCACTGCGGTGTTCCCCAACGCCATAGCCCTCCCCCAAAGCTTCAAGAATCTTAAGATAACCCGATGCAATGGCAATTACCATTTTGCCGGTCCTTAAATATGAAACAAGATTGGTCATCAGCTTTGGATCTTCACTCGTAATAGATTTCCAGGCCGCAATGGAACCGTGACCCAAAAACAAAACGTCGAAAGCCGTAAGGTCTGAAGAGCCTGTGACAGAGACTATTTCACTGCTAACTCCACGCCATTGAAGGCGCTTAGAAAGAATAAGCAGGTTAGCCTGATCACCATTTAGATTCAGATCTTCTGGATAAAAAGTACCAATAAGAATTTGCCTAGACACGAGTCACATCTTCTGGGTCTGTGAAACCTTTGTAACGCCTAAGTCTGCGCATCGCATCAGCGCTATAGATAACTGTCTTGTGACCTTTGGCCGGCTTAGGAAGAGTAAGGAACTCGTCAATGGCCTTGAAGTAATCGGGTTCTACCCGATCAAAAGCTATGCCTTGGTAACTTAGTAATAAAGCAGCGTCGGCGTAGTTGAATCCAGAGACCATGGAAACCTTACCAATGGCAGACATGTCTACTGTCCAAAGCCAACTCGGATCGTGAACATCTCGGCCGATAGCAAAAAACACCTGGGATAGATCTGCAGAAAGGTTAGCCAAGTTGAGCTCCATACTGATTGGGTTCTGCACCAGAATAAATTCAACCGGCTCACCGTTGACTTGAATAATCTCGGCTCTAGAAAATACCGGTGGCATTTCGTTCATGGCTTTCTCGGTTAAGTGAATGTCAATTTTGTCTTTGAGAATCTCTCTCGAAACGGCCACCGCGGCTAAACCATCTAGTGCGAAATGGAGTCCTTTTGCTGGCAGCTCAAAACTGAGTTCATTATCATAAGCTCGAATCTTTACTGCACGATCTGAAACTGTTAGTAGATCAAAGTCAACCTGAGGTGTTCTAATTTCTGGTAGGTAGGTCCTTGCATATTTCATTTCCGATTTGGCGCTAGATCCGATTCTTGCAATCGAGAAGAATCTTGCCTTGGTGCCAACCTGCTGTGCGATTAGCAAGCAGTTCTGATCATCTGCGTTAAGGAGAACTGTCTCGGTGGTGGCGCTGGCAACTATGGATAGTTTTTCCCGAACTAGAGCAGGGTCTATAAATCGATCTAACTGATCTTCAAAGACGTTGAGAATTATTGAAATTCTTGGCTTGACCTTCAGCGCCAGGCTGGCTGCGTGCCCCTCATCCATCTCCATGATGGCGATGTCCCCGGGAACTTTTCCAAAGAGGTTGCCGTATTTGAGTATTGTGCTAAAAAAACCTTGTTCGATGTTTGCTGTTGAAGGGTTGGTGAACACCTCTAAACCGTGCGCTCTAGCTATACCAACCACCATCTTTGTTGTGGTTGATTTTCCTGCTGTTCCGGTAATCACAACTAAACCCTTAGGAAAGGATTCAAATGCTTTGTATACAAGATTTGGTGCAAGCTTGCTTAGGACTAATCCTGGAAAAGCTGAGCCACCGCCAGGCCTAACTAATCTGACCGCAAATCTAAGTAAGCGGCCAATCAGGATTGCTGGGAGGTAAAGCAAAGCCTAGTTATCTCTAATGAAGTCCCTGAGCCACTGAGCTCTTGACGGGTGCTTTAGCTTAGACATGGTCTTAGCCTCGATTTGCCTAATACGCTCACGAGTTACCCCATGCTCTTCACCGATTTGATCTAAAGTTTTCATCACTCCATCACCGATGCCATAGCGAGATCTAATTACTGCTGCTTCTCTGTCAGTAAGAGTATCTAGCAATCTCTCGATTTCACTTTGCATAATCTGGAATGCAACAGCGTCAGCTGGCTGGATAGCTTCAGTATCTTCAATTAAATCTCCGAACTCTGAGTCACCATCTTCACCTAGCGGAGTTGAAAGCGAAATAGGTTCACGACCATACTTCTGAACTTCAACAACCTTTTCAGGTGTCATGTCTAATTCTCTTGCAAGCTCTTCAGGGGTTGGTTCCCGGCCCAGGTCCTGAAGCAGCTGTCTCTGCACCCTAGAAAGCTTATTAATTACTTCAACCATGTGAACTGGAATACGAATGGTTCTTGCCTGGTCGGCCATGGCACGAGTGATTGCTTGACGAATCCACCAAGTCGCGTAAGTAGAGAACTTATAACCCTTGGTGTAATCAAACTTTTCAACAGCGCGAATGAGGCCGAGGTTACCTTCTTGAATTAGATCAAGAAATTGCATGCCTCTTCCGGTGTAGCGCTTCGCTAAGGAAACAACCAGACGCAAGTTTGCTTCAAGCAAGTGGCTCTTGGCTCGTTGACCATCCTTAACAACCCACTTGAGATCTCTGGTCATGTCTCGAGAAAGCTTTCTATCAGTAGCAAGTTTCTCTTCAGCAAACAAACCAGCTTCAATACGCTTAGCAAGTTCAACTTCGAGCTCGGCGTTAAGAAGTGCAACCTTACCGATTTGCTTTAAGTAATCTTTAACCGGATCAGCAGTAGCGCCAGTGATGCTGGTGGTCTGTACCGGGATGTCGTCTTCCTCTTTGTGCGACAGGATCAATGCGCCCTCAGGAACTATTGGTGCTTCGTCCTCATCGTCATTCTCAGGAATGACTTCTTCGACTTCAGCAACAATTACATCAACATCAACAGCTGCGAGCAGCACCTCGGGATCAAGATCTTCCTCTTCGTCATCTAGTTCAAGACCTTCGATGCCTTTGCCTTTGGTTGGAACAATCTTTTTAACTGGCTTGACAGTTGATTTTGCTGCTGGCTTCGCTATGCTCTTGGTTGCAGATTTAACCCCAGTCTTGGCTACTGGCTTGGCAACTACTTTTTTAGCAGGCTTAGCAACGGCCTTCTTTGCTGCGGCTTTTTTAGGACCAGCCTTGGCAACAACCTTTTTTACCGGCTTAGCGACTACTTTCTTGGCTTCGACCTTTGCCTTCACAACAGTTTTTGCAACAACCTTTTTAGCACCAGCCTTGACGGCAGGTTTAGCTGAGGTAGCTTTCTTTACTGAAACCTTTTTTCCAGGTGCGACAGTCTTCTTCGAAGCTTTAGTCGAAGTAACTTTTGTCGATTTCGTTGCCATGTGACCCTTCGCACTGCTTTCAAGCAGTGACCGTTATAAATTCCGAGCATTACGAAGACCCATGTCAAATCGAGCTTCATGACTGGGTCTTGCTTCAATTATGCCATCTACCGAAGGCAAAACTGCTCAACGCCTTGGCTTATAGGTATAACTACCTAGTACAACCAGCAATATGACGAAACTATTCCCGGTTAGGCCAAAGTCCTTAGATACCTGCGTCGTTCAGAGGTAAAGAAGCTGATACCGACGGCTATGACAATAAATTGCGATGAAAAACCCCATCTAAATGCTTCAACGGTGTATCGGTCAATCGATCCTGTGTTGGCTTGAATCAGGTCGATTACCAAACCAGTCAAATACATCATGATGAATGTTGCTAGAAAACCACCGACATTTGCGAATCCATTAGCCGAACCCAATCGGTCCTTCGAAACAATGTCTTTAGAGAAATCAAAGGCAATCATTGATGCAGGTCCCCCGACGGAGATTACTAAGAAGCACACAAATAGTAACCAAGCCGGCGATCTTCCAGGCATCGAGAGCAACACAATCCAGGTAAGAACAATCATTCCAACCACCGAATAGACCAACATCGCTCGAAGTTCCGGCCTTTTGGCACAAATGCTTCCGATCCAAGGGCCGGTAATGAAACCAAAAAGCACCATAGAAGTAAGGGTTAGAGCAGCGAAATCATGCGGTTGGCCCTGTGCCGATACTAAAAATGGAACAGCCCAGAGCAAAGCCACCGAGGTGGTTGTGGACTGGGTAACGAAATGGGTCCAAAATGCCATTCTGATCCCTGGGTTTTTAGCATTTTCAATCAACTGTTTAGTAGCCACCTTTAGCGAGGCTGCGACATGTTTCTCACTTGTATTGGCTTGATCAGATGTAAATGCAATCACCATCAACACGGTCAACAGTGAAGCTGTACCCATAATCGTGAAAGCTTGATTCCAGCCAAGGTTTTCAAGCATGAACCAAAAAGGAACGGCTGAGAAGAATTGGCCTAATTGGCCGATGGTTGAAAGATACTGCTGCAACCTTGAAGCCCTGGCACCGTGATACCAACCATTGATCATTCGAATCATAGAGATGAAAGTGAAGCTATCGCCCATACCAACTAACATTCGACCCACTACTGCAACGCCAAGATGCGGAGCGAAAGCAACAGTAAGTTGTCCAGCAGCCATGATCAAAGCACCAACCGCCAACAAGAGTTTTGCGCCAAAACGATCAAGAAGAATTCCAACCGGAATCTGCATACCTGCGTAAACAACTAACTGAAAAACGGCAAGGGTTGCTAACTGTTCCGCGTTGGTATGAAAGCGATCACTTGCAATCAAAGTTGCAACACCAAGAGATGATCGCTGTGATACTGCTAAGAAATATGCAAATCCGGTGACCGTGAGAATAAGACCTGGTTTATGTTTCAGTCTTCTTGCCCATCGTTATCTTCTTTATTCTTTTGATGGCTAGCCAAATAACCTTCAAGTTCAGCTGCAATAGTTTCTGCGTCAGGAATTTCACTTTGACGTGGGCGAACTGCACCCATAGACGACTGCGACTTCTCACTAGTGAAAGTTTGTTCCAAACTATCGACCATTCTTGCAAATTCAGGGTTCTCAATCATCTGTGCAGTGATTCTTCGAATAAAAGCAACGCCTTCATCACGAATGTCATCACTAGGGAAAACTAATCCCAAGTGACTGCTGATTAGTTCGAAACCAGTAACAGCGGCCTGCGGATATACCGAGTCGGCTAAGTAGTGAGGCACTAGCAAGACAAAGCCGGTGCTTGCAATCTGCTTACCAGTCAATCGGAATTCTAAAAGATGCATGATGTTACCTGGCACCTGTGTTCTTGGTCGCCACTCCGAGTATTTGGCTATAACTTGAGGCTGGTTACCAGAGACAGTGACACCAACTGATCTGGTGTGTGGAATAGGAAAAGGAATTGCATGCAACCAGGTCAAACTCGCAATCTCAAAGTGATCGAAGAGCTCTTCAACTGCCGAAGCGAATGCCTCCCACTTGAAATCCGGTTCATAGCCATTTAGAAAAAGGAATTGATTACCAACTTCATCCTTGACTAGATACAGGTGCAAACTGGCTGGCTGATAATCCTCGATGTGATCTTGTTCAAAGAACATCACGGGTCTTCTCGACCGATAATCCAAAAGCTGGTCATTATCGAAAGTGGCAACGATTTCATATTCCAGATTGCCCAAAATGCTTTCGCTTACCTGCTGCATGGCCGAGCCGGCATCTGTATAACCTGTTATTGAGGCAAACAGATTCAACCCTGATGGGACTTCAACATCCCAGTTAACTAGGGTGAAAAGCTCGTTTGGCTCTGACATGTTTCTATTCTAACTTCGGCTAGGTAGCATAAAGACATGACTTCTATCTCATTCAAATTCCTAAAAACTCAAACTAAGCAAACTCCCGACAGCATCACTGTTTATGCTGTTGCCGCCGTTGATGGCACTCCCAAACTACTTGGCAATGCGGCCAAGAACCCAGCCCTAAAAAGCCTTAACTTAAAGGCCCTTGCTGTTTCAGGATCTAAGGAATCGACGAGCCGAATCCCAGTTGGTTCCAGCGTTGTCGGTTTCATCGGTGTTGGTGAAGAGATATCTTCCACAGCTCAAGCTCGTGATATCGGTGGTGCGATTGGTCGAAGTTTCAGCGATCACAAGAGCATCGTTATCGACATGCCGATTAAGAACACTGCAGTCCTTTATGCACTTCTTGAAGGTGTTTCGATTGTTCAATATCAATTCAATCAATACAAGTCGAGAGACGCCAAAGCTAGCTCACTGAAGACTGTTGAGGTTATAGGTTCACTTAGCCTTACTAAGTCAGAGATCGACAAGATCAAGATTATTTCTGCGACTCTTAACGCAACTAGAGATTTAGTAAACGCTCCGGCGAACGATCTTTACCCAAGTAAAATGGCCGAGATTGTTAAGGCTCAGAGCAAGATCGAGAATGTCAAGATTGAAGTCTGGGATGAGAAAAAACTGGCTAAAGAAAAATGCATCGGAATTCTTGCAGTTGGTCAAGGTTCAGTGCGTGGACCAAGACTCGTAAAGATTGAATATCGCCCTGCTAAAGCAAAAGCGCATCTAGCCCTAGTTGGTAAAGGCATAACTTTTGACACCGGTGGTATCTCATTGAAACCGGCCACTGGAATCTTGGGTATGAAATATGACATGGCGGGTGCTGCCACAGTAGCGCAAGCCGCTCTTGCTATCGCCAAACTTGGATTACCAATCGCTGTTACAGCTTTCATGTGTATCGCTGAAAACATGCCTTCAGGAAGCGCAACTAGACCTAATGACGTAATTACATTCCGTAACGGTAAGAGTGTTGAGGTCACCAACACCGATGCTGAAGGACGTTTGGTGCTAGCCGATGGACTAATCCTGGCCAGTGAAATGAAGCCAGACCTAATTATTGATGTTGCAACTCTTACCGGAGCTGCTCGTGTTGCTCTTGGTAACCGTTATACCGGTCTAATGGGTGATGATGATTCAGTGGCGATTGTTGAACAAGCCGCTAGTCATGCAGGCGAGTTGGTTTGGCACATGCCGCTTCCAGAGGAATTGAATGAACTTATCAAATCGGACATTGCCGATCTGATGAACTCAAGGGTGGGTAACCCTTCCGGTGGCATGCTGGTTGGCGGTCTATTCCTCAAAGAATTCGTAGGGCTGGCTAAATCCAAGCAAAAGCAAGCCTGGGCTCACCTAGATTTTGCCACTGCTGCTAATAATGACCTAGCTCCGTATGGCTTCACGGTCAAGGGAGCTACTGGATCTATGGTCAGGACTCTTGTTGCCGTTGCCGACCAAATGGCAAGCAAAACAAAGAAATAGTCCATCTAGTAATCTGTATTAGTTGCCCAAATAAACACAGGAGCAGAATTGGCCGAGCACAACTTTGATGTAGTAATCCTTGGTGGCGGAAGTGGTGGCTACGCAGCCGCACTTCGTAGCGCCCAACTTGGATTATCCGTAGCACTAATCGAAAGAGACAAACTCGGTGGCACGTGTCTTCACCGCGGTTGTATTCCGACCAAAGCTCTTCTGCATTCAGCCGAAGTTGCTGATGTTACTCGTGAAGCTTCTGCTTTTGGAATCTCAGCAACCCTAAACGGTGTTGACATGCCTCAAGTAAATAAGTACCGCGACGGTATCGTTGATCGGTTATTCAAAGGCCTCACTGGTTTGGTTTCTTCTAAAGCCATAACCGTTGTTGCTGGTGAAGGAAAACTTGTCGCACCGAAGACTATTTCTGTCAACGGCGAGAACTACACCGGTAAGAACGTTGTGCTTGCGACCGGATCTTTTTCTAAGACGCTAACTGGTTTAGACATTGGTGGTCGAATAATCACCTCAGAAGAAGCTCTGACTCTTGACTTCGTTCCAACTAAAGCAATTGTCTTAGGTGGCGGAGTTATCGGTGTTGAATTTGCCTCCATTTGGAAATCTTTTGGAACTGATGTGACCATCATCGAAGGTCTGCCAACTCTAGTTCCAAACGAAGATGCAGCGGTTTCTAAGGCTCTTGAGCGCGCATACCGCAAGCGTGGAATCAATTTCAAAACAGGCGTTAGATTCTCAGGAGCACAGCAGAGCGCAACCGGTGTGGTTGTCACACTTGAAAATGGTGAAACCTTCGATGCTGAATTGCTTCTAGTTGCAGTTGGTCGCGGTGCTAACACCGCTGGCTTTGGTTACGAAGAAAACGGAATCAAGATGGACCGTGGCTATGTGCTGACTAACGATCGCCTTGAGACCAGCGTGCCAGGCGTCTATGCCGCAGGAGACATAGTTCCTGGTTTACAGCTAGCTCACAGAGGTTTCCAACAGGGTATTTTCATTGCTGAGGAGATTGCCGGCCTCAAGCCTGTAACAATTGACGAAAATGGAATCCCGAAGGTTACCTATTGTGAACCTGAAATTGCTTCGGTTGGCTTATCAGAAGCGAAAGCTGCAGAGAAGTTTGGTGCAGAAAACATTTCTTCTTACGAATACAACCTTGGTGGTAATGGCAAGTCTCAGATTCTTGGTACTGCTGGATTTATCAAATTAATTAGACAGAACAACGGACCAATCGTTGGTATCCACATGATCGGTTCGCGTGTTGGCGAACAAATCGGTGAAGCACAGTTGATTGTCAACTGGGAGGCTTTCCCAGAAGATGTTGCATCTTTGATTCACGCCCACCCAACTATGAACGAAGCGCTAGGTGAAGCTCACTTAGCTTTGGCTGGCAAGCCACTACACGCACACGCATAAATTTTCCAACTGCATAAGGAGCAGCAACAAATGAGTGAAGTAAAACTTCCAGCGCTAGGTGAAAGCGTTACCGAGGGAACAGTTACCCGCTGGCTAAAAAAGATCGGTGACACAGTTGCTATCGATGAGCCGCTGGTTGAAGTTTCTACCGACAAGGTAGACACCGAGATTCCTAGCCCAGTTGCTGGTGTTCTTCAGGAGATCCTGGTTCAAGAGGATGAGACCTGTGCTGTTGGCGCAGTTCTAGCCATTGTTGCTGACGGTGTTGCAGCTTCGGCTCCAGTCGCTGTTGCTCCGCCAGTTACTCAAACCCCGGTAGAAGTTCCAGTGGTTGCAACTCCAGTAGTTGTTGAGCCAGTTGCAGTTGCTCCAGTTATCCAAGCGCCTGTGGTTCAAGCGCCAGTTGTTGTTCCAGCTGTTGCTGAACCAGTTACTCAGGCAGCTCCTGTTTCACTGCCTGCATTCAATCAGAGCCCTGTTGTGAACTCAGATTCAACCTATGTAACTCCTCTTGTTCGCAAGCTGGCTAACGAATCAGGAATTAATCTTGAATCCGTTGCCGGTACCGGTGTTGGCGGTCGGATTCGGCGCGAAGATGTCCTAGCTGCTGCAACTAGCCCAGTGAGTGTCACTCCACCGCCAAAGGCTCCAGTCAGCCTTCCAGTGTCGAGTCTTCGTGGAACAACCGAACCAATGTCTAGGCTTCGTAAAGTTCTTGCTGAGCGCGCGGTTGCCTCTATGGTTTCAACTGCTCAGCTAACCACTGTGGTCGAAGTTGACGTAACTAAGATTGCTCAACTAAGAACAAGAGTTCAAGCGGAGTTCACAGCAAAAACTGGAGTGAAGTTAAACTTCATGCCGTTCTTCTTCCTGGCAGCAGCCGAAGCTCTTCGTGCGCACCCAAAGATCAACGCCAGCATTGATGGCGAGAGCATTGTTTACCACCCAACCGAGAACATCAGCTTCGCTGTTGACTCAGAACGTGGTTTGCTAACTCCAGTTATCCGCGACGCAGCAACTCTGTCGCTAGGAAACATTGCGCAGCAGATCGCTGATCTAGCAGCAAGAACTCGTGAAAACAAACTTAAGCCGGATGAGCTTTCAGGTGGCACGTTCACTCTTACCAATACTGGATCAAGAGGAGCACTCTTTGATACCCCAGTGGTGTTCTTGCCTCAATCAGCAATTCTTGGAACTGGTGTTGTTGCAAAGCGTCCGGTCGTTGTTACAGACGAAAACGGTAATGACAGCATCGCAATTCGAAGCATGGTTTATCTAGCTCTTTCTTACGATCACAGAAGCATAGATGGTGCTGACGCTTCACGTTTCTTGGTTGATGTTAAGGCTCGCCTAGAAGAAGCTAACTTCCAAGCTAATTTTGGTTTCTAATTAACTTTAGATATCAAGTAGTACTTAGCTTGTTCCCAGGCCTCAACTGCAAAGTGTTTGTTGTCACAAAATCTTTTTAGGTTGATGTGCACCAATCCCCCAAACTTGCTCGCTACCTGCAGGCGAAATTTGCAATCTGAAATCTTTAGGTCATAAATTTTCTCATCTGATTTCTGAACCTGCATTCCCACCAATGGCTTAGCGGCGCAAGATTGCTTTGTTTGCACTTGCACTGGTATGGGAAGTTTTACTTCTGTGGGTGGCTTAGTTTGCAAACTTAGAGAAATCGCGATACTAAGTACCACGGTTGGCGCTATCAACCACAGTTTGTATGAATGAGCACTTGCCGGTACGAATCCATGCAGTGGATCTAAAATCACTTTTTTGGGTATTGATTTGCCCTTGGCAAGAATTTCTTGCAGGGACACGGTTTGACCAAAAAGTAGCGCCACTTGACCTGTCCTTAGCTTGACCACACTTGGAGCTAAATGCTCAAAAGTGGCTAATGTTCTTGGCCATGATCTGCAGTGATTTGGGACCAGCAGCAATTGACTCTCTTGTGAAGATCGCCTGTCCAAAACTCGCCAAATGGTTCCAAACAGAGTTCGCTTCTCTGATCCAGTTATCGCAAAGTTTCTCAAAGTTGGCTGTTTCGGCGTGAACACACTTAAGTTTCGATATCTGGCTAAATAATTGGTTTCACACCAGCATTCTGTTGATAAAAACATGCCTTAGGGCTTTGGGGAAAGATTTAGACTGGTTACATGCCTGAGTTTGAAATTATTGGTCTGGATCCTAACTTTGTGGATTACCAAGAAGCCTGGGCTATTCAGAGACAAGTGCATGCGGATGTTTACACGGGAAAAAGACCAGATACTGTCTTGCTTCTAGAACACAGTGGCGTATACACAGCTGGTAAAAGAACCGTTGATGAAGAGCGTCCTCAAGATGGAACCCCGGTTATTGATGTTGACCGCGGTGGCAAGATAACTTGGCACGGCCCGGGCCAGCTAGTTGGCTATCCAATAATGAAATTACCTAACCCAATAGATGTTGTTGGTTATGTTCGTTGGTTAGAGCAAGTTTTGATAGATACCATCGCGGATTTTGGCCTCTACACCGAAAGAGTTGAAGGACGCTCAGGCGTTTGGGCTCCAGTTGGAAATAGCCACGTGAAGATTGCAGCTATAGGTATTCGAGTCGCGGAAAAAACCACGATGCATGGCTTTGCTTTGAACTGCAATAACTCACTGGATGCCTACGAAACTATCATCGCCTGCGGCATCAAGGATGCAGCAACGAGTACGATTAGCGAGTTGGTGCAAAAGAACATCACACCCGCTATGGCGGCTGAAGTCGTTCAAAAACATCTGACCACGATTGGAAAAGTGACCCTGTGACTCAAGAATCTGCGGCTCCCAAGCGAATGCTTAGAGTCGAAGCTCGTAACTCTGAGACTCCGATCGAACGCAAACCTGAATGGATTAAGACCAAGGCAAAGATGGGGCCAGAGTATCAAGCCTTACATTCATTAGTTAAGACCGAAGGTCTTCATACCGTCTGCCAGGAAGCTGGATGCCCTAACATTTACGAATGCTGGGAAGACCGCGAAGCAACATTTTTGATCGGTGGTGCTCAATGCACCAGACGATGCGACTTTTGTCAGATTGATACCGGAAAGCCCGCCAACTTCGATCCGGATGAGCCTAGAAGAGTTGGTGACTCTGTGAAGCAAATGCAATTGCGTTATGCAACTGTCACCGGTGTTGCTAGGGATGATCTTCCTGACGAGGGTGCATGGCTTTACGCAGAAACCATTCGTCAAATCCATAAGCAGTCTGCAGGCACTGGTGTCGAGATTTTGATTCCAGATTTCTCTGGTAAACCGGAACTGTTACAAAAGGTTTTTGATGCAAAACCCGAGGTGTTCGCTCACAATGTTGAAACTGTCCCACGCATTTTTAAGCAGATTAGACCGGCTTTCCGTTATGACCGTTCCCTTGATGTTATAGCTCAAGGTCGGGCCGCTGGCATGGTTACTAAAAGCAATCTGATTTTGGGTATGGGGGAAGAGATACCTGAGGTAATTCAGGCTCTTCAGGATTTGCACGATGCAGGAACAGACATCATTACGATTACTCAGTATTTGAGACCCTCTGCTAAACACCACCCGGTCAGTAGATGGGTTAAGCCTCAGGAGTTTGTTGAACTAGCTAACATCGCAGAGCAGATTGGTTTCCTAGGAGTTTTGAGTGGTCCTTTGGTCAGAAGCAGTTACCGTGCAGGCCGACTTTGGGCCCAGAGCATGATCAAACGTGGAGACACCATCCCAGAGCACTTACAACATCTAGCAGAAGCTGCAATCAAAAATGGTTTCAGTCAAGCAGTTAACTAAAAGGAACTTATAGGCTATCTATCATGGCAAAAGACAAAGCAAAAGAAAAAGACCCTAAGAAGGCACCCGGTATCTTCGCTCAGTTTGGTGAAGGAGTTAGGTTCCTAAGAGAGAACAACCCTAAGGGTGTTCCTATTGCCATCCTAAGTGGTGTTGGTGTTGCCATAACCCTTGGCGTTTTTGGCGCAATCATTTCGGGAATGGCATTTCTTAGCTTTACCATTTGGATTATTTTGGCGATAGCCGCTGGATATCTAGCAGCGCTTTTGATTCTAAGTAAGCTGGCCAACTCAGCCGTTTTCGTCAAATACGCAACAGAGCAAGGAAGAACCAGCCTCGCGGTTGGAACCTTGACCAGAAGATCATACAAAGGCACGCAGCAACCAATTGCCATCAACCCTAAATCTATGGATATGGTCTTTAGAATCGTTGGCCCAGCCGGAGTTGTTCTTATGGGTGAAGGAGCTAAAACAGCCACCACTGCCCTATTAGAGGACGAAAGACGTAAGGTTCAGCGGGTAGCCCAAGGTGTTGCGGTTCACACCCTCTACTGCTCAGAAAATGGCGATGGTATTCCACTCAAACAGCTGCATAAAAACATCACAAAGCTAAAGAAGACCCTAAACAAAGCTGAAGTTTTTGCGGTTCAAAACCGCCTTTCAGCCCTAGACACACGCTTTGGGATGCCTATCCCAAAGGGCATTGACCCTAACAAAATGCGCCCTTCGCGCAAGATGCGCTAGGTCTAAAAACTTTTTACATACTCGAAACATAGTTTCGCAGAGTCTTGAGCCTTGAGCCTATAAAGTTATCTTGAACGTAACGGCACGTTCGAAATCCTAAAAACCTTTGAAGGGCTAGCTCAATGTTTAAATCAGCATCCGAGGTCATCAAATTCATCAAGGACGAGGACGTCAAGTTCCTAGATGTTCGATTCACCGACCTACCAGGCGTTCAACAACACTTCAATCTTCCAGTTAGCCAGATCGATGAAGACTTCTTCGTAAATGGTCAATTATTCGATGCTTCCTCCATCCGAGGCTTTGCATCTATCCACGAATCAGACATGCAGTTGATTCCTGATGTGACAACTGCTTACCTGGACTCTTTCCGGGTTGAGAAGACTCTGATTATCAACTTCGATATTTACAACCCACGTAATGGCGAGATCTACCATCGTGATCCACGCCAGGTTGCAAAAAAGGCTGAGGCTTTCCTAGCTTCAACCGGTATCGCAGACACTGCTTTCTTTGCTCCTGAAGCAGAATTCTTTATCTTTGATGAAGTCCGTTACGAAACCAAAGCAAACACTTCATACCACTTTGTTGATTCAATTGAAGGTGCCTGGAACTCAGGTAAAGAATTCGAATCAGATGGCGGCCGCAACCTAGGTAACAAAACACCTTTCAAGGGTGGATACTTTCCAGTTTCACCGGTTGATCATCTAGCCGATATCCGCGATGAAATTGTTTTGAACCTAGAAAAAGCTGGTCTAGATGTTGAGCGCAGCCACCATGAAGTTGGAACTGCTGGCCAGTGTGAAATTAACTATCGTTTCTCAACACTGGTTAATTCCGCAGATGATGTTTTGAAGTTCAAATACATCGTTAAGAACACTGCATACAACTACAACAAGACCGCAACTTTCATGCCGAAGCCACTTTTCGGTGACAATGGTTCGGGTATGCACGTGCACCAATCGCTATGGAAAGATGGCAAGCCATTGTTCTATGACGAGAACGGTTACGGTGGTCTATCAGATCTAGCTCGTTGGTATATCGGTGGTCTGCTAAAGCATGCTCCAAGCTTGCTTGCTTTCACCAACCCAAGCGTTAACTCTTACCACCGTCTTGTCCCTGGTTTCGAAGCTCCAGTGAACCTCGTTTACTCGGCAGGTAACCGTTCGGCTGCCATTCGCATTCCTATGACCGGAACTAACCCGAAGGCCAAGCGTATTGAGTTCCGTGCTCCTGATGCATCTGGTAACCCATACCTAGCCTTCTCAGCTATGTTGATGGCCGGTCTTGACGGCATTAAGAACAGAATTGAGCCACACGCTCCAGTAGACAAGGACCTATACGAGTTACCACCAGAGGAAGCGAAGGACATCCCTCAGGTTCCAGGCTCACTAGAAGAAGTTCTGAAGGCTCTTGAAGCTGATCACGACTACCTATTGCAGGGAGATGTGTTCACTAAGGATCTAATCGAAACTTGGATTGATTACAAGCGTGAGAAAGAAATCAAACCTTTCGCTTTACGTCCGCACCCATACGAGTTCGAGCTTTACTACGGAGTTTAATAGCTTCGAAAGTTAGACGGGTTGTCAGAAATGACAGCCCGTTTTGCTCTAACTAAAGAACAAACGCTCAAAGACCATTCTTGATCTTCTGGTGTGAGCTAGGTAGTCCTGCTCTAACTGGGATGCTGATCCACGAGGATACTCGAGAATTCTGGCCATACCTTCTAGTTGTCTTCTGTCGGTAGGTAAAACATCGGATCTTTTGTTTGACCATAAAACGCCGGCGGATCGAATCCTGGAGGAGAGCAACCAAGCTTCAATTAACACTCTGCCATCATGAGCTTCCATAATTCCTTCGGCAACCAATGCATCAATACCGGCTAGGGTTTGCGGTGTCCTGATCTTCGGATGCTCGCTTCCGTATTTGAGTTGCATTAGTTGAACTAACCATTCAACATCGCTTAATGAACCTCGACCTAGTTTCAGATGACGCTTAGGGTCGGCTCCCTGCGGTAATCTCTCATTCTCAACTCGAGCTTTAATTCTCCTTATCTCGATAATGCTTTTAGCTTCAAGTACCTCTGGATATCGATATGCATCAACCAAATTAGCGAAGCCATTCTTCAAAGCTTCAGAACCATGAAACATTCTGGCTCTAAGTAATGCTTGGTTCTCCCAAATATCTGCCCAACGAGCATAATAAGCCTTATAGGACTCTAAAGAACGAGCGATTGGACCGTTCTTACCTTCAGGACGAAGATCCATGTCTAATTCAAATTCCAATTGCTGATCTTTAGAAAGTCTTCTGATTTCTGAGATAACTAACTCTGCCGACTTCTGAGCAAAGGCAACTGGAACACCAGGTTTAGGGTCATAAACAAACATCACATCCGCGTCGCTACCAAAACCTAGTTCGCCACCACCGAAGCGACCCATGGCCACAATGCCAAAATCAAGAAGCGACTCGACTGGCTCATTGTTGTATTGCAGTTTCGCTATCAATTCTTCAGCTAAAGCTGTTAAGTACCACTGTGTGATATCAGTCAGACCTTGAGACACCTCTTGCATTTTCAGTTCCCCCACACAAGAACCTAAAGCTAATCGAAGAGTCTCTCTTCTTCTGATGTGCTTTATAGATTTGGCTAGGGTCTCTGAATCATCATGTCTTTGAGCCAGCGAATTAGATTGTTGCACTAGGTCATCAAGAGTTTGAGCTCTAAGCTCATCAACATCTTCGAACCAGGCTGCCCCTTCGGGGATTAGTTCTAGCAGAGCCGTTGCAAGTTTTGAATTAGAAAGCGCTGTGGTCATACGTTCAGCTGCACCGCTGCTATCCCTAAGCATCCTCAGATACCAGTGCGACTCCCCAAGATTCTCACTGAGCCTTCTAAACGCCAGCAAGGCAGCATCTGGGTCTGTTCCTTCAGCAAACCACTGCAAAAGAACAGGAAGTAATTGTTTTTGGATTTGGGCTCTTCTTGAGAGGCCTGAAGTCAAAGCGTCGATGTGGGTTAGTGCCCCCTGGGGGTCTGTGAAACCAAGAGCTAGTAAGCGATCTTTCACCTGTTCTTGAGTAAGGGTGAAATCCTCAGATGATTTAGATACCGCTACCAATAGCGGACGATAGAAAATCCTTTGGTGAAGAGATCTAATGTCAAGCTTTAGTTTGGAGCAGTTTTCAATAAGTGTTTGAGCACTCCAACCAACATCGATAGATCTGGCAATCGAACGCTGACTACCTTCATCGGTAGGCATCAAATGAGTTCGACGCAATTGAGTCAACTGGATGCGGTGCTCTAACAGTCTTAGAAACTTATAGCCGTGTGAGAACTCGGCAGCTTCAGATCGACCGATGTATCCAGCCTTGGCTAATTGATTGATAGCCGTAACGGTATCTGGTGCACGAACAGAATCATCAGTTTTACCGTGCACCAATTGCAACAGTTGCACTGTGAATTCGATATCTCTAAGTCCTCCAACACCTAATTTGATTTGTCGATCAACTTCATCTGATGGGATGTTGGCACTCACCCTTTCTCGCATAGCTTGGACAGATTCAACGAAGTTATCTCGGTTACTGGAAGCCCACACCAACGGTTGAACCGCTTCGTAATAGCGCTTTCCTACATCTTTATCCCCTGCTATTGGATTGGCTTTAAGCAAGGCCTGGAACTCCCAGTTTTGAGCCCACTTAGCGTAATAGGCTAAATGCGAATCAAGAGTTCTAACTAATGCTCCCGCCTTACCTTCAGGTCGTAAGTTCGCATCCACTTGCCAAAGAGCAGGCTCAGGGTTCACCACATCCATTGCACGCATTAGCCTTGTGGCTAATTTGGTTGCAATCTCCAACATTCTTTCGTTGTCGAGGTCTGGTGAAGCGCTCTCTCCAACAAATATCACATCAACATCACTGATGTAGTTGAGTTCTCCCGCACCACCTTTACCCATACCGATGACTGCAAGTCGGGTGTTGGCAATCTCAGCTTCACTAAATGTTCCGAACTCACTAGTTGCGACCAGTTCCGTTCTTGCATAACGAAGGCCTGCATCAAGTGCTGAACCAGCTAGATCAGCTAGTGCCTTAGCAACTACTGGCAAGCTAGCAACTTGATCTGTTTGACCCAAATCATAGATGGCTATCTGTAAAAGGTGCGAGCGATAGGTTTTTCTTAGAGTCGAAATCTCCCTGGCAGAATCAAAGTCCTTGGAATCTAGTTTTAGTTGCCTATCAAAATCAGTATCGTACTGAGCCCGCAGCGGAAGCGCATTTATTGCTTTATCAAAAAACTCAAGGAGTTCCGGGTGTCTAAGAATATAATCGGCTAGAAATCTGGAACCGCCAAGGAGTCTAATTAGCCTAAGCGCGCTGTCTTCCTTGCCTAATAGTTTCTTGATCTTTGGCTTCTCCAATTCAGCTAATTGAATTAGGCAAAGCAGCGCTTGGTCTGGGTTAGCTGATTTCTCAAGCGCAGCAAGAGCAGAACGACCAGAATCGCCAACCAAAGCAACTAGTTGATCTAGTCTCGAAATAGTTGCATCAAGGTCTGTGAATCCCAACCGAGCAAGCGCGGTTAGCGTCTGCTTAGGCTTCGATTCAGAAGATGCCATTACAGAACTTCGAGGTTGGTCTTCAATTCGTAAGGGGTTACCTGAGCGCGGTAGTCACTCCACTCACGGCGCTTATTGGCTAGCACGTAGCTATAAACCTGTTCACCTAGAACTTCGGCTGCTAATTCTGATTCTTCAAGTTTGCGAATTGCGTGCTCGAGGTTCTGCGGTAGCGGCTGGATACCCATCGCTCTTCTTTCAGAGTCAGAAAGATCCCAAACGTTATCTTCAGTTTCTGGTGGAAGTTCGTAACCTTCTTCAATACCTTTGAGTCCAGCAGCCAAAATCAGAGCGTAGGAAAGATAAGGATTAGCTGCTGAATCGATGGCCCGGTATTCGACTCGTGCGGACTGCGACTTGTTTGGCTTATAAAGTGGAACCCGAATTAGAGCGGAACGGTTGTTGTGACCCCAGCAAACAAATGAAGGAGCTTCACCGCCACCCCATAAGCGCTTATAAGAGTTCACATACTGGTTGGTAACCGCCGTAATTTCACCAGCGTGCTTCAATAAACCTGCAATAAAACTTTTAGCTGTTTTGGATAGGTGATATTGACCGGATGCATCGAAGAATGCATTGGTATCACCTTCGAATAGCGACATGTGAGTGTGCATACCTGAGCCTGGGTGCTCGGTGAAAGGCTTAGGCATGAATGTTGCATAAACACCTTGCTCGATAGCAACTTCCTTGATCACTGTTCTAAAAGTCATGATGTTATCGGCAGTAGTTAAGGCATCTGCGTATCGAAGGTCAATTTCGTTTTGGCCTGGGCCACCTTCGTGGTGACTGAACTCCACCGAAATGCCAAGTTGTTCCAGCATGCTCACAGCTCGACGTCTAAAATCATGGGCAGTTCCGCCAGGCACGTTATCGAAGTAACCGGCCTTATCAACCGGAATAGGGCCTTCAGGACCTATCTGCGAGGACTTTAGAAGGTAGAACTCGATCTCTGGGTGAATATAGAAAGAGAAGCCCATGCTCGCGGCTTTAGCTAGAGCTCTACGCAGAACGTTTCTTGGGTCAGCTGCAGCCGGAACACCATCGGGGGTCGTGATGTCACAAAACATCCTTGCGGTTGGGTCTATTTCGCCACGCCAAGGCAAAATCTGGAAGGTTGATGGGTCCGGTTGGGCGAGCATATCTGCTTCGTAGGATCTGGCTAGACCTTCAATAGCTGAGCCATCGAAACCGATACCTTCTGCAAAGGCATTCTCAATTTCAGCCGGGGCGATAGCCACAGACTTTAGGGTTCCAGCAACGTCAGTAAACCAAAGTCTGACGAATTTGACGTTACGTTCTTCGATCGTGCGAAGTACGAAATCGCGTTGTTTATCCATGAAAAACCCTTTCCAGTCTCAACTACTAGGCTAGTGGTTGTGTCAAAAGTTCGCCTAGCCCTCGCACAGACCAACCCGACCGTTGGTGAGATTCAGGGCAATCTCAAAGTGATCGTTGCCAATATCGACGAGGCTCTAAAACAAGGCGCAAACTTAGTACTCTTCGGGGAAATGGCCATCACTGGATACCCAATTGAAGATTTAGCAACCCGAGAATCATTCCTTTTAGACGCTGAAAAGGCAATCAAGGATTTAACACAGATTTTACAAAGCCCGGCCTATAAAGACCTAACCGTAGTAATTGGTCACCCAGCGCTAACTACAGCTAACCAGGCTCACGGTTGGGCCATTGCTCAGAATTGTGCGACTGTAATCACAAATGGCCAGGTAATCGGCAGATATGCCAAGCATCACTTACCAAACTATTCAGTCTTTGATGAATACAGAACCTTTGTCCCGGGTGATGAACTACTCACATTCGAGGTCAATGGCCTTAGATTCTCAACGGTAATCTGTGAAGACATTTGGCAAAACGGTGGACCGGTAGCTGATCTAGCTAAAAACAATACCGACGTTGCTCTAATTCTTAATGGTTCCCCGTTTGAAATCGACAAAGATGACACCCGCCTAGCGTTGGTTAATAAACTCGCGACTAAGCACAACTGTGCTGCAATTTATCTCAACCTAGTCGGTGGCCAAGATGATTTGGTCTTTGATGGGGACAGCATCGCAGTTGATAGCAAAGCAAGGATTATTGCTAGAGCTAAGCAATTCAAAACTGATTTGGTATTGATTGACATCGGTGCAAAAGACGATCTAGCCGTAGTTGGTGAACATCACCTGACAAAACCGAATGAATTATGGCAAATCTGGAATTCCTTAGTTTTGGGGCTAAGAGACTATGTCCAAAAGAATGGTTTCAGCTCAGTGGTTCTTGGTTTGAGCGGTGGAATAGATTCAGCAGTTTGCGCAACCATTGCAGCCGATGCGATAGGCCCTGAGAACGTATTTGGCGTTTCGATGCCATCAAAATATTCTTCTCCTGGATCAAAAGATGATGCGCTGGATTTGGCACAGCGTCGTGGCATCAACTACCAAGTTCAAGCCATCGAAAATCTTATTCAACCATTCGAAACCCAACTAGAACTCGATGGCCTTTCTGCTGAAAATCTTCAAGCACGTGTTCGTGGAGTCATTCTGATGAGCTTAAGTAACAAACACGGAATGCTCACCCTGACCACAGGTAACAAATCTGAGCTAGCTGTTGGATACTCAACTATTTACGGGGACACTGTTGGCGGCTACGCTCCGATCAAAGATGTTGAAAAGACTTTGGTGTGGGAATTAGCCAAATGGCGAAATGGCTATGCGCTCAGCCGCAATGAAGTTGTTCCAATACCCGAAGCTTCAATCACCAAGCCGCCTTCCGCTGAATTGCGTCCGGACCAGGTGGATCAAGATTCACTCCCTCCCTACGACATTCTTGATGCAATTCTCGATGCATACATCAATCAACGTAAATCCACTAAGGAGATAGTTGCTTTGGGTTTCGATGAGGCTCTTGTAAGCAAAGTACTTAGCTTGGTCGATCATGCTGAGTGGAAACGTCGTCAGGGTGCGATAGGTCCAAAGATTAGCGGTATGGCTTTTGGTAGAGACAGAAGACTTCCAATTACAAACAAATACAAGGGATAAGAATCTTGAACGAACTCACTCCAAAACTCATTAGAACCAGCACTCTGGCTCAGTTCAAGGCTGAGGGCAGAAAGTTCTCCTGTTTGACCTCATACGATGTTCTGACCGCTGGCATCTTTGACGAAGCTGGCATTGAAGTTATTTTGGTAGGCGATTCAGCCGCGGATAACGCTCTAGGCTACGAGACAACGCTGCCAATCACAGTAGAGGAAATGATACCTTTTGGAAGAGCAGTGGTTAGAGGTGCAAAGCGTTCGCTAGTTGTTGTTGACATGCCTTTCGGAAGTTACGAGCAAAGTCCGGAACAAGCTCTTGAGAATGCAATCAAAATAATGAAACTTACCGGCGCGAGTTCAGTGAAGCTCGAAGGTGGTTCAAGATCAGTTGAGCAAATCAAGGCATTGACCACCGCAGGCATTCCTGTGATGGCCCACATAGGTTTCACTCCACAATCTATTCACAATCTCGGTGGATTTAAGGTTCAGGGCCGAGGTGAAGGCGAGGATGAGTTGATTGCGGAAGCTTTAGCGGTCCAAGATGCTGGTGCTTACGCTGTTGTTTTAGAGCTGGTGCCACAAACTTTGGCAACTGAGCTAACTAAACGCTTGCGCATACCAACCATAGGCATTGGTGCAGGTAATGGAACTGATGGTCAGATTTTGGTTTGGACTGACTTTGCTGGACTTTATCCGGGCAAGCCACGTAAATTTGTGAAACAGTATGCGAATCTAAGAGAGACATTGCTAGACGCCGCTACAAACTATCGCGATGAAGTTTCTACAGGAACTTTCCCCAACTCAGAAAACTCGCACGACTAGTCTGCGTCGTCCTCTTTTCTCCAGTCTTCACTTCGTTCAGCTAACCTCGCTAGAGCTTGCTCGGCTTCAATTCTCGTTTTGAACGGCCCAATCCGATAAACAGCCAAGGTCATCTTCCCAACCTCGACCAGACCGGTTTTGGTGTTAAACCAATACTCTTGTTCTTCGTTCATGGGCTCCTTAGCGTTTCATTATCGAGCATACTAAGCCTGTGAAAATAGACTCTAAGCATGCCTAGAGATAGTAAAACCGGTTACCTCACACCTGGAACTATCTCAGCACAATTGCAGGTTCCAACGAGTATTCCTAGACCAGAATATGTTGGCAAACAGGTTCCAACAACCTGGACCGGTGGAGACATCAAGAGCCCTGAGCAGATAGACAAGATCAGGCGTTCCGGAAAGTTAGCCGCTCAAGCTATCGATCTAGTTGGCAAGCATGCAGTGCCAGGTGTTACCACCGACGAACTAGACAAGATCGCACACAAGTTTCTCACCGACAACGGTGCATACCCGTCAACCCTCGGTTATCGTGGCTATCCAAAATCAATATGCTCTTCGGTCAATGAGATTATTTGTCACGGGATACCGGATGACACAGTTCTTGAAGATGGTGACATCGTCAATATAGATATCACCGCCTATCTCGATGGCTTTCATGGTGATAGCAACCAGACTTTCTTGGTTGGCAATGTCAAAGAAGAAATTAAGCTGCTAGTTGAAAGAACTAGAGAAGCACTGAACCGAGGTATTGCTTCTTGTGCTCCTGGTCGTGAAGTGAACATCATCGGTCGAACCATTGAAGCTTACGCCAAGCGGTTCAATTACGGTGTCGTTCGGGATTTCACCGGTCACGGTATTGGTGAGAGTTTTCACAGTGGCCTGATCATCCCGCATTACGATAGTGCACCGCTCCATGCAGATGTTATGCAAGTTGGCATGGTATTTACCATTGAGCCAATGCTCACCCTAGGAACTTACCAATGGGACATCTGGCCTGATGGCTGGACTGTTGCAACAAAAGATAAGAGCATGACCGCTCAGTTTGAACATACCATCGTAATCACTGTCACTGGCGCAGAAATACTAACTTTAGCCTGAAGGAGATAAATGAGTAAGCGAGCTATAGGAATTGACATAGGTGGGACCGGTATTAAAGCTGCAATTGTTGATGTTAAGAGTGGTGAACTACTCACCGAGCGCCTTCGATATGAAACCCCTAAAGGTGGAACTCCTAAGGGAATTGCCCAGACCCTTCAAGAACTAATCGATCGGTTGCCTAACGCGCAAGGATTACCGGTCGGTATTTGTTTTCCTGCGATAGTTAAAAACGGAGTGACTATGTCTGCAGCTAACGTTTCTAAAGAATGGATTGGTTTAGATGCTGATGCACTTTTTAAAAAGGAACTTAAAAGAACTGTGCATGTTCTAAATGACGCTGACGCCGCAGGTCTTGCTGAAGCAAAGTTTGGGGCTGCAAAAGATTTTAAGGGTTTAGCTATTTTGACTACTCTCGGAACTGGAATTGGAACAGCATTGATCTTCAACGGTAAATTGATTCCAAATTCAGAACTTGGCCATTTACAAATAGAAGGTAGTGACTATGAATCTAAAGCTGCGTTTTCAGCTAAGGAAAGAGAGAACCTAACCTTTAGTCAGTGGGCTAAACGCTTGCAAAAGTATTATTCAACCCTTGAACAATTGCTCTCCCCTGACCTGTTTATTGTTGGCGGTGGTGTCTCTAAAGAATACGAGTCGTTCTTGCCGCTGTTGAAACTAAAGACTGAAATAGTGCCAGCCCAAAACAGAAACAGTGCTGGCATCCTCGGCGCTGCCTATTGGGCTAAGAAACACACAGCAGACTAAATAAGTTGGATGGGTCGGCCGATACGCCGGGTTCTGTCCCTTACGGTGACGGTCATCTATCTAGTAACAGTGTTACCACTGCCATCAAGCGGTCTACCCGAAGACTCGAGCGAGCAGCTCTCAAACGTCTTCTATCTGACCTTGCTCCAAGCGAGGTTTACATAGCCGTCTTAGTTACCTAAAACGCTGGTGGTCTCTTACACCACCGTTTCACCCTTACCAGTTGCCTGGCGGTTTACTTTCTGTTGCACTTTCTTGCGGTTCTCACCGAGTGGGTATTACCCACCGCTTTGCTCTTAGGAGCCCGGACGTTCCTCGTCAGTTTTACCTGCCGCGACCGTCTAGCCGACCCTTCCACTTCCAAGGTTAACCTAAAGCTAAGAGTTTATAAAGGGTCAGTGATGTCCAAGGTAATTTGTGCAGGTAACCTCAGCTGCCTCTTCACCCCAGAAACGCAGCACACTCAGCGAACACGGAGCAACAGTAATTCGCCAGTATGCAGGCCAATCAGCCGCTATCGCGGTCCTAATGAAGGCCCTGATGGGCATCACGTGGCTTACAACAATAACTGTTTGCCCGGCATACTTATTCAAAATGTTTTGTCGACCGGTTTGCACCCGCTTGTCAAACTGCTCTAGCGATTCTCCCCCGCCGGGTGGGCTGATACTGATGTCGCCTTTCCACTGATCGAAAAGGGTCGGCCATTTAGCCTCAACCTCAGCGTTGGTGTGACCATCCCAATCGCCAAAACCTATTTCAGCAATGTCGTCTTCTATCTCAACTGGTATGCCCAGCTGCCGACCAATAATTGAAGCTGTCTCCCGAGTTCTCCTGAGTGGCGAAGAAACCACAACCATTGGAGATTGAACAGAAGAAAGAAACCCTATTACTCCAACCTTTAGTAACTCTGCGGCAACTTTAGTGGCATCAAGAATTCCAAGCTCAGAAAGTTCCGGATCAATTCCACCGCGACCAGAGAGCTTATTGGATTCTGTCAAAGCGGTTCTTCCGTGTCTAACCATAATCAAGGTGGTTAGCGGTGCCGTAACCTCACTCGGTGCCCTAACTGAACTAGGTGCAGTTGAGTTATATTCAAGAGTTGAAGCTGATTCAGATAGTTGAACCACCTCTATCGATTGCGTATCATCGCTACCAACAAATTTTCTAATCACGCTAGATTCGGCATCCATGGCTTCATTAGCTAACGCATCCGCTCTAGTGTTTTGTTCTCTAGGGATCCACTCAAAATCCACTTGACGATTACCAATGGCTTTGGCTACCAAAACCGATAGCTCGCTCATCGAATCATGTTTGATTTTCCAACGGCCCGACATCTGTTCAACTACCAGCTTGCTATCCATACGAACTAGCAATCTAGACCCAAGTGCTATCTCATTAGCCAGTTCAATAGCGGCCAACACAGCCCTGTATTCAGCAACGTTGTTGGTGGCAACGCCGATGTATAGGGCGATTTCGCCTAAGACTGCACCGGTCACCCCATCAATTAGGATGGCACCTGATCCAGCAGAACCTGGATTACCTCTGGAACCACCATCGGCTTCAATGATTACTAAATTACTCATCGAACTATAAATGCCTGACACTCAGGACAGATCGCCAATTCATCTTCTGGCAGGGACTTGATGTTACTAATAGCGCCAACGGTTAGATTCATTCGGCAAGCTGTGCAACCGCGTTCATCTACTTGACCAACAGCAATCGCTCGGGTGGAAAGCTTCTCATATTGACTAAGCACTTCAGCAGAGATCTTTTCAACAACCACAGATTTATCCGCGGTTAGCTTCCTGCCCTGGCTCTTCAGAACATCAACTGCAGCCTGAATTTCAGCCTGTAAGTTCATCAAAGATGCGTTTAGGCCATCGCGCTTAGCGGTTGCCTCTTCCAAAACCTTTTCACTGGCTTCAAGATCATCTAATAGTGCGATTTCGATATCCTCAAGGTCAGATTTTCTCTTTTTCAAGCTAACAATCTCATGCTCAATAGCTTGAGCATCCTTAGGTGAACTAGTGGTGTTTAGACGGTCTACATCTCTAGCAAGACGCTCTTCTACCAGTCTGATGTCCTCCTCGGATCTTCTAACTATCAAACTGATTTTCTCAGTCTCGGTCCTAGCGGTTAGCAGTTCACCGGAACTGGTTGTTAGTTGTGTTTGCAGCTCAGCTAGCTCTTTAGATTCAACTAATTGAACTAGTTCGGCCTTGAGTTTAGTCAAAGCCAAGTCGATTTCTGAAAGCGTTAGCAGGGCTTGCTGGCCTGATTTATCTAAATGCATAATCTATATCCTCGGAACATTCATTAGAAATTCAAAGACGTCAGTCCTAATCTCACTGACAACTACTTCGAGACCAGAGACATTGGCCATTACTTCTTTTCTTGCTTGCTCCAACCAGACAAACTCTGCTGCCCAATGTGAAATGTCAATCAATGCAAAATCAATTCCCTTAGCCTTGGCCTGCTCCAAAATTTCTTGAGCCGGGTGATGACGAAGATCAGAAGTTACATAAACATCCGCGCCAGAATCCAAAGCCGTTTGCAGATAAGAATCCCCAGCTCCAGCGCACAGTGCAATTTTAGAAACTAATCGATCAAACTCACCAGCAACTCGAACACCGCTTGCTGTTGCCGGTAAAACTGAATTTAGTTTTCCCGCTAACTGACCCAAACTAAGTTCAGGTAAGTAGCCTATGACTCCAACACCGTGACCTACCATGGTTGGCACTAGTACCTCAACATCGCTTAGCCCAAGTAGCTCACCTAAGACCGCGCTGGTTCCATTTTTTTGCACATCGGCGTTTGTATGTGCTGCAAATAGGGCAACGTCGGCCTTTATCAAAGCTGAAAGCAAAGCACCTTTGCTGGTTTCTTCTGCAACGCTGGTTACACCTTTTAGCAACAACGGATGATGAGCAAGTATCAGATCGTATTTACCTTCGATTGCCTCAGCAACAATCTCGGCAGTAACATCAACAGTCAATAAAACTTTGTTGATTTGCTGAGATTTACTTCCTGAAACTAACCCAACTCGATCCCACTCCTCAGCAGAATTAGCCGGCCAAAGTTTCTCGAGTGTTACTAAGAGTTCAGAAAGCAGCATCAATCTTGGCCAACAAAAATATCGTTCAACTGTTCGCGTCTAGATTCAACAGCTACAACTTCTTTTTCTTGCTTTCTGATCTGAGGAATACGAATTATTACTGTCAATAACACCGCGCTAGTGAATGCCATTCCGAAGCCGAGTGCCTGATCAATTGCTGACGTACCTAAACCAATTGTTGGCAACAGCATTCCTGTAAAGCTCAACCCCATTAAATTCACTGGGATAAACAGCACTGCCTCCGCTGTAACCAGCAACCAAATGATGAAAGAAACAACATTGAACTTTCCATAGAAACCATATGACCTGGTCAATGACAGCTCATGATAAGCGATTCTTCTAAGTGCAACATCGGCAACGAACATACCCATCCAACCAACTGAAAGAACAGCCGCCAGAATAAGCATGTTTACCAGGTATACCTGAAGTTGCTGCTGAGGCTGTTGAGCCATCAACGAAACCAAACTGAGCGTCAAGACGAAACTTATAACGAGAGCCCAGGTTTTGCTCCTAAATCTAAACAAAGACAAAACATCTTGAGCTGCTGTTCTTAGTGACATTGCGACAATGTAAATAATCCCAATCGAAACACCGCTACCAATAGCTCCCCTGATCCATACTGGAGAACTCAATAGCAAATCCCTTGCTCCGGTTACAGCAAAACCAAAATTCGAGCCGTCACCCCATAGCACCATGCGATCTGAGGCTAGCCAAGCGGCAGATACCACAGCAACTAGAGCCGGTATCGCAAAGTTTGCAATTAGAACCCAACTGAAGACCTTCAAGCCTTTATGTTTCATAGGAATTGATTTAGCCAAATTTGGAGCGAGACTGATGAAAGCGGTAACTACAACCAGTGCAACAATCAAAATTGCTCCGAGTGATTCCTTAGAGACAAATCCAATTGATCCAGCAACCGGGTTATGAACCTCCGTACCAAGACCACATAAGCCCTCAACAATGAAACCAAATGCCAGAAGACTAATTAGTGTTTGTAAGATTCTTCCAGCTGGTCCTCTGACCAGAGCAATTCCAAAAGCAAATACCAGCAGCGCTAATTCGATGACTAGCCCAGTAGTGATGTTGATTCCAGTAAAACTAATCAAAACGTTTGAGAAGATGGGCACCCTTGAATCAAAGCCGTCCATAAGTAGACCAAACGACGCAACAGCAAGAGCCGTCAAAATAACTCTTGAAATTAATACGAACGACAGAGGAACAGCATTACCCCAAACACCAAAGACCGCCCTTGAGATTGTTGTGGTACTCAGACCGCTTCTCTTACCAGCCAGAGATGAAATTGCAATAAGCGTTCCAGCAATCAAATATCCACAGCCAAGATCTATCAAAACAGTTGCAAAACTTAACTGAAATTGAAGTAGTGTCCAGGCCAGCATGATTGGAATAACCGTTGCACTTAATCCAAGCCAAACACCTAACTGTGAATTCGGCTTGCGATTACGATGTTCATCAGTTGGAATTTGAACGTTACTCGGCTTGGTTGCA
>Ga0304729_1000509_pt1 | contig 28626 bp, 27 predicted proteins | sample C_131016_MF_Meta_FD_190475 | JGI IMG/M metagenome (GOLD analysis project Ga0304729, IMG submission 190475) | Freshwater microbial communities from Lake Croche, Canada to study carbon cycling - C_131016_MF_MetaG (v2) (version 2) | ecosystem: Environmental > Aquatic > Freshwater > Lake | place... | reverse complement strand
AGATATCGCGGTGTCTAAAATATCTCCACGATCAACTGTCGCCAGTGGTGTTGCTAAAATCGCTTCGCTATCGCAAACAGCTAAGCCGATACGTTTAGTTCCAACATCGACAGCAGCGCGTGAGCCAATTCTCAACTAGGACAAGCTTTCGGTTAGGGCTTTTATCGCTTCAGGGATTCTTGTTTGGTCGGTACCGCCACCTTGAGCTAGGTCTGCTTTTCCACCGCCACCGCCACCAAGAATTCCACTAGCAATCCGAACCAGATCCCCAGCTTTAGCACCAGTTTTTTGAGCTAGGTCATTTGCAGAAATCATCAAAGCTGGTTTGTCATCAATAACAGCAACCAGAGCAACTACCGCAGCCTTACCGGAAAGAGAGTCTCTCAACTTGAGAACTAGATCTCTCAACGCATCAGAACTAGGAACCCCTGAAACAAATTGAGCTAGCAGTGAAACCTTTCCTATCGACGTTACTTGCTGCAACAATTCTGGAATCTTTGCACTTAGCGCAGCTGACTGATATGAAGATAGCTGACGCTGTGCTTCCTTTAGTTCAGTCAAAAGGTTCGCTACCTTCTCAGCAGCCTTCGTAGGGTTGGCCTTTAGCTGATCCGCAATCGAAAGCAGCAGCAAACGGTCAGAGTTCAACGCTTGTATTGCCTCTAACCCGACATTTGCCTCAATACGTCTTGAACCAGAGCCGACTGAAGACTCAGTGGTTACTGACACTAGACCAATCTGTGAACTTCGTGAGACGTGAGTCCCACCACAAAGCTCTCTCGACCAAGGCCCACCAACCTGAACGACTCTCACGCTCTCATCGTAAGTTTCGCCAAAGAGGGCAACTGCCCCCCAACTCTTAGCTTCAGGCAGGCTCATGTATTGAGCGCTAACTGCAAGGTCTGATCTAATGGCTAGGTTTGAAACCTCTTCGATTTCAGATTTAGTTTCGGTGGATAAAGCTTGATTCCATGCAAAATCTAGACGCATATATCCAGGCTTGTTATATGAACCTGACTGGAGCGCAGTTGGACCGAGCACCTGTCTGAGTGCTGCGTGAACCACGTGGGTAGCAGAGTGGGCTTGAGCAGCGCCTAAGCGCCAAATCGCATCTACTCTTGTGAAAACCTGAGCACCGATTGAAAGCTCACCTTTACGAACTAAGACTCGATGGGAAACTAAACCCTTAACTGGCTTTTGAACATCCAGCACTTCCAATTCACAACCATCAGAAACTATTACACCGGCATCAGCTGTTTGGCCTCCAGATTCAGCATAGAAGCTGGTCCGATCCAGAATGACTTCCGCAACATCGCCTTTAGCGATGCTCACTACCTGTTGACCTTCGTTGATAAGACCAATTACTACTGCTTCGCTATCTAGTTCCTCATAGCCAGTAAAAGCAGATACTCCCTTAGCTCTAAAGTCAGAGTAAACCGAGAGATCATTATTTCCAGCCTTTTTGGTCTTGGCGTCAAGTTTGGCCCGGTTTTTCTGTTCGGCCATAAAGCTAACAAAAGAATCCCGATCAACAGTCAAACCATTTTCTTCAGCAATCTCAACAGTTAGATCAATCGGGAATCCGTAGGTATCGTGCAACAAAAAACTTGTCTCGCCGCTCAGTGCGGATTCCTTTGCGCTCTTGGCCTTGGCAATCGCCTCGTCAAGAACAATGGTTCCGGAAACCAAGGTTCTAAGGAAAGCCTCTTCTTCGGCAATCACAGTTCTAGAGATGCGTGCATATTCGCCGTCCAATTCAGGATAGGCATCGACCATGGCGTTCTTAGAAGCTAAAAACAGTTGCGCGAAAACCGGCTCGTTAACCCCAAGCAGTCGCATCGCTCGCACAGTCCTTCTTAGCAATCGCCTAAGCACATAGCCACGCCCGTCGTTACCTGGGGAAACACCGTCACCGATGAGCATCAGTGCACTGCGCACGTGATCAGCAACAACTCTCAGCCGAACATCATCGGTTTCATTAGCTCCGTACCTTTTTCCAGAAAGTTCAGCAGCTAAATCTAATACCGGACGCACCTGATCAATCTCGTAAAGGTTCTCAACGCCTTGCATCAAAAAAGCAACTCGTTCAAGACCCATACCAGTATCGATATTCTTTTTCGGAAGCTCTCCTAGAATTGGGAAGTCTTCCTTGCCGCCACCAGCGCCACGTTCGTATTGCATGAAAACTAGATTCCAGATTTCGATGTATCGATTGTCGTCGGCTGCAGGCCCGCCTTCAATCCCGTACTCAGGTCCTCTGTCGTAATAGATTTCAGAGCAAGGTCCAGCAGGTCCTGGTTGACCGGTTGACCAGTAGTTATCCTTCATTCCAAGCTTTTGAATTCGCTCCAAGGGGATATCTGCTACTTCGCGCCAGATTCCAATCGATTCTTCATCGTCTTTGTAAACGGTGACCCAAAGCTTCTCTTTATCTAGGTTTAGTCCACCAGATTCGAGAGATGAGGTCAGAAATTCCCAGGCGTAAGCGATAGCTTCCTTCTTGAAGTAATCGCCGAATGAGAAGTTTCCATTCATTTGGAAGAAAGTTCCGTGTCGGGTTGTCTTTCCAACCTCTTCAATATCTAATGTTCTAACACACTTCTGAACGCTAGTGGCTCTCGCGTATGGAGCAGGAATAAGACCAGTCATATACGGAATGAAAGGAACCATTCCAGCAACCGTAAATAGTAAAGATGGATCTTCGCTAATCAAGGATGCGCTTGGAACAACGACGTGGTCTTTGGATTCAAAGAATTTCAGCCAGCGATTTTTTATCTCAGCAGTCTTCACGATTACTTCTTAGTTCTAGTTGATTTAGCATAAGCAGTTTCTTGCTGACGATAGCCATCGCCCAGGGCATTTGCAAAAGTTTTTATTTTCACTCCGGCTTGATCAAGCGCTTCTTTAGCAGCTGGGTTCGATTCAATCTGTTTAGCAAGGTATACGCCAACTGCGATACCCGCGATAAATAAAGCGGTTTTACGCATGACTATTTCTTCTTCTTCTTTTTACCAAGAAGTCCGGTAACACCCTTCACGATTTCACCCACACGTAACAGCGGGCCACCAATTGTGGTGGTGAAAGATTCTATGAGGGAGGCAAGATTAGAAGTTGCGTCAACCACGTTGTCTGTTATCACATCGATTTTGGCTAGTTGCTTGTTGGTTTGCTTAGTTGTATCAGTAAGTTCGGTAAGCAACGGGATAAGTGAATCGCCGGTTTCACGAATGGTGGCAGAACTAGCATCGATGAATCTGCTTACTCTTAATGTTAAAAACACGAGAGCAGCAACCAGCACCGCAAAAGCGATAGCTGCGATCAAAGCGGCTAGGTCTGAACCATTCATGAACGAAAAACCTTCCGGTTTAGCGAGCTGCGTAATACTCAACCACAAGCTGAACTTCACAGGTGATTGGAACTTCAGCGCGCTTAGGACGACGAAGGAGAACTGCTTGAAGCTTGTCTAGCTCAACTGATAGGTAGCCAGGAACTGGAGGCAGCACGTCTACGTGACCACCGGCCGCTGCAACCTGGAAAGGCTCAGTTGTTTCGCTCTTAGGTGCAACGTGGATCATCTGACCAACCTTGACCCGAGCTGATGGACGGTCAAGTCTCTGACCATCTACCAAAATGTGACGGTGAACAACCATCTGACGAGCCTGGGCCATAGTTCTAGCAAACCCTGCACGAAGAACTAGCGAGTCAAGTCTCATCTCTAGTAGCTCGACGAGGTTTTCACCAGTTAGACCTTCAGTACGCTTAGCGTCATTGAAAGTCTTACGAAGCTGAGCTTCACGAATACCGTACTGGGCGCGAAGACGCTGCTTCTCGCGAAGACGGACTGCGAAGTCGCTATCAGTCTTACGCTTGGTGCGGCCGTGCTGACCTGGAGCGTAAGGACGCTTTTCTAAATACTTTGCTGCCTTTGGTGTTAATGCGATTCCTAACGCGCGAGACAAACGAGTCTTGCTACGTGTGCGTGATGTCTTTGACACTTATACCTTTCGAATGGGACAAATAAGATTTTTATGCCTGGTGTATCTTGGCTAATAAGATTCACACACCGGTTGACCATAGTTCGCAGCCTAGAACTTGGGTCAGGTCGGCAACTTCCCTATTTTAGCAGTATTTAGGCCCAAAAGTCTATTGTTGCTCACTTGCCACGTAGGCCAAGGATCTTCTTTAACCTGTCGATCAGATTCATTTCAAATCCGGAACTCTTAGGTCTGTAATAAGTTCTGATTTCTGGCACCAAATACGGCTGTTTACTAACAAGATCCGCTAAGTCATGTGGGTATTGGTAAGCCTCTTTACCCTTAGTTGGACTACTGCTTCTCAAATAAATTGGAATGTTGGGAGTGAAACCAGCCTCAACATCAGCAATGGCTTCATTGATAGCTGAATATGCAGAATTGGATTTAGGAGCTAGGGCTAGATAAATAGTCAGTTCCGAAAGCGGAATTCTGGCTTCTGGCATACCTATTTGAGTGACTATGTTCAGTGTTGAACTGGCTAGATTCAGTGCATTTGGGTCAGCCAAACCAATATCTTCAGCGGCCAGAATAGCTAACCGCCTGACTAAGAATCTTGGATCTTCTCCGCCAACTAGCATTCTGGCTAAGTAATGCAGAGCGGCATCGACATCGCTTCCCCGAACTGACTTGATAAAAGCGCTAATAATGTCATAGTGCTGATCGCCTGTTGAGTCGTATCTTGCCAGGGCAGTCTTGATGTTGGCTTCGATGTCTTGAGACTCAATCGCCTTAGATTTGCGCTGCTCAGCTGTTACAGCTGCTGTTTCAAGGATTGTCAATGCTTTACGGGCATCCCCTCCTGAAAGTCTTGCGATCAAAGCGATGCATTCAATTGCACATAAATATTTGCTGTTAAGCCCGCGCTCATCACTCAGAGCTTTTCCAATAATGGCAGCCAAATCTGCTTCGGACAGCGGCTCAAGAGTTATTAGCAAAGTTCTTGAATTCACAGCTGGCGTTAGAGCAAAAAGTGGGTTTTCTGTGGTCGCGCCAATCAATACTATTGTTCCATTTTCAACTGCCTTCAAAAGTGACTCTTGCTGGACTTTTGAAAAGCGATGAATCTCATCAATGAAGACAACGGCTGGCCCCTTACCTGACTCGATGTCTATTGCGGACTGCTCATAGGCTGCTCTGAGATCGCCAATCGAGGCATTGATGGCACTGACTTCTATGAGTCTGCGACCAGTCATGTTGGCCAAAATCCTAGCCAAAGTAGTCTTACCGGTCCCTGGTGGGCCATAGAACAATAATGACGGTAAATGAGCGTGCATCTGACGGTATGGAACCAGCGGACCCGAACCCTCGAGGATGTGCCTTTGCCCATAAACATCAGCTAGACCTATCGGGCGCATCCTCGCGGCCAAGGGCATACCCACTGGGAAGTCAAAGAGTCCGAAGCTGTTCACAGTTCAAGGGTAAACCCTAGTAATCCTCCCCTAAACTCTATTTGTACCTAATTTCGGAGGAAAAATTGGCCAACAAGAAGTCAAAAGCTGTAAGCGCTGACGTAGCCGCTACTCTTAAGCGTTTCGAAGCAAAGCAGAATGTAACTGATCACAGGATCAAAGTACGAGCTAGAGACAATCGACTAGCAGTGTTTGTAACCGCGGCAGTGTTCGTTGTTTCGCTACTGGGTCAGTATGTTTACTTCAACTTTGGCCCTGGTGTTTCGCCTGCGGCTTGTGTTCACTTTACGCAGTCACCATTGCCGTCTGTAAATGGCAAACCTAATCCGATTCAGATTCCTGATGCCGCTTTGTCTCAATGCCGAGATTGGACTGGAGACCTTGTAATCAACAAGGCAGATTTAAAAATTACCTTGCACGGAAACCTAGCACCTCAGGCAGTAGCAAACTTCATACAACTGGCTAACGATGGCTACTATTCAGCTGGACAAAAATGCCACAGACTAGTCACTTCTGGAATCTATGTTTTGCAATGTGGAGATCCAAAAGGCGATGGTAGCGGTGGTCCAGGTTATTCCTTCGGTCCTATTGAAAACGCGCCAACTGCTGCTAAAGGAGTTGTTCCAACATACAAAAAGGGTTGGCTTGCAATGGCGAGAACTTCTAACAGCGCGACCTCTATGGGAAGTCAATTCTTCATTGTGTACAAAGATTCTCAAATACCAAGTGACACCGCCGGTGGATACACAGTTTTCGGTGAAATCACTTCAGGGCTTGACGGTTTGAATTCAGTATTTAGTGCCGGGGTTAAAGGCGGTGGCACCGATGGTGCACCTGCTCTAACTGCTGCAATTTCAAGCATCAGCGTTAAATAAGAGAAGCAAGTAGGAGATCATCGTGTCAGCTGTTCAAACAAGTTTCGGTCGTGTTGACGAAAGTCTTAATATTTACGTCACAGACAACGGCGTTGAAAGACTAATCGGTTCACAACCAAGCATGAGCGCCGATGATGCACTGGCGTTCTATACCAAGCGTTACGATGACTTAGCTGCAACAGTTCGCCTTTTAGAGCAAAGAGTAAAAGCTAAAGCAGATGCAAAATCAGTAACGAAATCTGCCGCGAAGCTAATTGCTGACCTTGAAGCTCCAGCTGCTATTGGTGACCTCCAGTCGCTACGCGACCGCGTAAAGGCTATTAGCGGAGAACTCGAAGCTCTAGTAGCTAAGTCAAAGGCCGAACAAGAAGTTGCCTCAGCGCAAGCCTTGATTGAACGTGAAAAGGTCGCTGCCGCAGCCGAGAAGATTGTTGCTGCAGATCCAAATAAAACCAACTATAAGAACGCTTCAATCAAGATGAATGAACTCTTTGAAGCATGGCAGGCACTGCAGAAATCAGGAGCCAAGGTATCCAAGGCTAAGGCCGATGAGATTTGGACCAGATTCTCTAAAGCTCGCAGCACTTTTGAATCAAATAAGAGAGCCTATTTTGCAGGCCAAGACCAATTGGTTAAAGCAAGCAAGAACGCGAAGGCAGATATCGTAGCCAAAGCAGAAGCTCTTGTCGCTAAGGGAGCTGAAGCCTTCCTGGATTACCGCAAACTGCTTGATAGCTGGAAAGCACTGCCTAAGGTTAAATCAAAAAGTGATGACGCTCTATGGGCGAAGTTCAAAGCCGCTGGTGATGCTATCTATGCAGCCAAAATGGATAAATCAGCTGCGGACGATCTCGCTTTCGCTGAGAACCTAAAAACCAAACTTGCTCTTTTGGAAGAAGCCGAAAAGATTAACCCAGAGATTGATTTGAACGCTGCCAAGGCTGCTATCAAGTCAATTCAAACTAAGTGGGAAAAAGCGGGCAAGGTTCCACGAGATTCTATGCGTGCAACCGAAGATCGTTTGAAAGCTGTTGAGCAGAAGATTAAGGCAGTTGAACAGGAACAGTGGCGCAAGTCAGATCCTGCAACCATTGAACGAACTAGTTCTATGCGCGCTCAACTTGAGGAATCAATTGCCAAACTTGAAAAGGAATTAGCAGCCGCAACCGCTACCGGCGATGCTGCAAAGATTGCTAAGGCAACTGAAGCACTAGAAACCAAGAAGGCTTGGTTGGTAGTCGTCGCTAGCAACTAACCGTTTTTAACCCGATACACGTCGTAGACGTTATCGATTCGCCTTACCGCATTTAGCAAGGCATCCAGTGCCGCTGGGTTACTCATTTCAAATACGAACCTGCTAAGTGCAACGCGGTCTGCTCTAGTTGAAACTGCAGCACTAAGAATGTTCACGTGATGCTCACTCAGGACTCTGGTGACATCACTGAGAAGACCACCTCGATCAAGGGCCTCAACTTGGATTTGAACCAGGAACAAACTTCTAGAATTAGGTTCCCAAGAAACTTCAATCAGGCGCTCTTCTTGAGCTCGCAAATCATCTGCATTGCGGCAGTCACTGCGGTGCACGGAGACACCAGATGCGCGAGTGATAAAGCCAAGAATCTCATCGCCTGGAACAGGTGTGCAGCAACGAGCAAGCTTCACCATGACCTCTGAGTCTCCCCTGACTAGAACACCAGAATCACTGTGTCTGATTCTATTTATTGCCCCAGTGTTAGTGGGAAGTTCAAACACCGCTTCTTCAGAATCCTCAGCAACGCTGAAAGCAGCTGCCATCTTCTCAACTACGGATTGAGCAGAGAGATGGCCATCACCTATAGCGGCATATAGATCAGTCGGTTCTGCATACCGAAGGTCTGAACAGACCTTCAGCAAGCTGTCAGCAGCCAACGCTCTTTGAATTGGAACACCCTGTTTTCTTAGTGCCTTAGCCAAAAGATCTTTACCACGTTCAATAGAATCATCTTTGCGTTCCGCGCTAAACCAGGCTCTAATCTTTGACTTGGATCGCTGTGAAGCAACAAACTGCAACCAGTCTTGACTGGGACTAGCATCCTGCGACTTTGAGGTCAGAATTTCAACCACATCGCCTGACTGGAGGACAGTTTCAAGAGGAACCAGTCGGCCATTAACTTTGGCACCCATGGTGCGGTGACCAATTTCTGTGTGCACCGCATAAGCGAAGTCAACCGGGGTTGAACCTTTAGTAAGTCCTATCACCTTGCCCTTAGGAGTGAAGGCGTAGACCTCTTTAGCGCCAATCTCGAATCTAAGTGCGTCTAAGAACTCACTAGGGTCAGCGGTCTCGTGCTGCCAATCTGACAGATGCTTCAACCACACCAAATCCTCTTCGCTGTTTAGTCTGGCTTGTGTTCCACCCTCTTTATATTTCCAGTGTGCAGCAACACCATATTCAGCTCGGTTATGCATCTCTTGGGTTCTAATTTGAATCTCAACCGGTCTACCGTTAGGTCCAATCACGGTCGTATGCAGGGACTGATACAAGTTGAATTTAGGCATCGCGATATAATCTTTGAAACGCCCTGGGACCGGATTCCATCTTGCGTGAATTGCTCCTAGAATTCCATAGCAGTCTCTAACTTCAGGAACAATTACTCTTATTCCCACTAGGTCATAGATGTCATCAAACTCACGACCACGCAGAACCATTTTCTGGTAAATCGAATAATACTGCTTTGGACGGCCATCTACTTTTCCACGAATTTTGTTTTCTCGCATGTCCCCATCGATAGCGGAGATTACACCTTGAATAAACTCTTCACGCTTTGGAGATCTCTGGCGAACAAGGTTTACAATCTCTTCATAGACCTTTGGATAAAGCACCGAGAATGAAATATCTTCGAGTTCCCACTTCATAGTGCTGATACCGAGTCGATGTGCCAGTGGAGCATAAATCTCCAAGGTTTCTTGAGCTTTGCTTCTAGCCTTTTCTTCTGGAACGAAGCCCCAGGTTCTAGCGTTGTGTAATCTGTCGGCTAGTTTGATAACCAGAACCCGAATGTCCTTAGACATTGCAACCACCATTTTGCGAACAGTCTCCGCTTGAGCATTCTCTCCAAATTTAACCTTGTCTAATTTGGTAACACCGTCAACCAACATGGCTATTTCTTCACCAAAGTCAGCTTTAAGCTGAACCAGAGAATACTCTGTGTCTTCGACCGTGTCGTGCAATAGAGCGGCAGCCAGTCCTGCAGTACCAATCCCTAATTCAGCAAGAATTTGAGCTACGGCAATCGGATGAGTGATGTATGGATCGCCACTCTTACGAACCTGCCCAGCATGAGCCTTTTCGGCAGTGACAAAAGCCCTTTCGACCACCGCAAAGTCTGCCTTCGGGTGAGATGTCTTAGCCGCCTTGATTACTTCTGCTATACCCAAGCCTTCAACCGGCCTAGTGAAGATTTTTGGCAGACGACTGCGAAGAGCAGCTAGTGCTCCACCGCTAGATACATCCGACATCATAAACCTCTTTAGATTAAGTATCTAAAGGATACAACGAACCCTAGGCGCGCTTCGCTAGAACCTTGAGAGCCGCCTTCTTATACTTCTCTTCACCCTCACGTAACTGTGAGTAGAAAGGAGCAGCAATAAAGATTGTTGAGTAGGTTCCAACGATGATTCCGATGAACAGAGCAAGAGAGATGTCTCTCAAGGTTCCCGCACCAAGAATGAACGCACCAATAAACAAAATCGAAGCTACCGGCAAAACCGCAACCACCGAGGTGTTAATTGATCTAACTAAAGTCTGATTAATCGCTAGGTTAACTCGCTCTGCAAAAGTAGAAGTTTCACTGTGCTCAACGTCGATGGTGTTCTCTCGAATCTTGTCGAATACCACAACAGTGTCGTAGAGCGAGTATCCCAAGATAGTAAGGAATCCGATCACAGCTGCTGGTGTTACCTCAAAACCAAATGCTCCATAAACTCCAGCAGTAATTACTAAGTCATGAATAAGAGCAAGGATTGCTGACATACTCATCTTCATGGTTCTAAAGTAAAGGGCCATAAGAATTGCCGCCAGAATAATGAACGTTACGAGACCTGACACAGCTTTAGAGGTGATGTCTGCACCCCAGTTAGGCCCGATGAACGAGCTTGTAACATTACTGTCCACAACTTTGTAAGCGGAGGCAAGCGCTAGGCGTACCTTCTCTGATTTCACGTCAGTTAGTTGCGGAGTTTGAACACGGATGGTGTCAGTGCCGATTCTGCTTGTGTTCACCTGAATGTTAGGAGCAACAGTGTGAACTGCATTCTCAGCAACAATTGTTGAAGTGATCTTGCTGGCAGATACCCGATACTCAGAACCACCCTTGAACTCAATTCCGAAGTTGAAGCCACCGGTCCTAAATGGAAGCAGGATTGCTAGAATCAGCATCACACCTGCGACGACATAGAAAATCTTGCGGCGCCCAACGAAGTCGATTGACTTTTCGCCGCTGTATAGATTGTTACCTAAATCGCTAAAACGAGACATTAGTTAGCCTCCCCTTCAGATGAGTTATCTTGTGAGCCAGCCTGTGCTTTACGCTCGGCAATTGTTTGGCGACGCAAAGCTTCTTTCGAAGACTTCAAAGCCTTGCCAGTTGGGATCTCTCCGCTAACACGAAATTGACCACGGCCTGCGTATCCAAAGTTACTTGCCTCGCGTATTTCTAGACCTGAGAACTTTCCTCCACTGGAGAAGTACTTGGTTTGGGAAAGAAGCTTGAACATAGGGAATGTGAATAACCAAACCACCGCTAAGTCGATCACCGTGGTTAGGCCAAGAGTGAAAGCAAATCCCTTAACGTTACCTACGGTAAGCGCAAACAAGGTCACAGCAGCTAGCAAACTCACGCTGTCAGATACCAAGATTGTTCTCTGCGCTCTGCGCCAACCTGATTCAACGGCCACGGCTAGAGTCTTTCCTTCACGAAGTTCATCTCGAACACGCTCAAAGTAAACAATGAATGAGTCAGCTGTGATACCAATAGCCACAATCAAACCAGCGATACCAGATAGAGAAAGACGGTAGTCGTTCTGCCAAGTTAGCAAGCCAACCATAAGGTAGGTAATGATTCCGGCAATGGTAAGTGATCCAATGGTTAGCATGGCAAGGGCTCGGTACTGGAAGATGGAATAACCAATTACTAGGAGTAAACCAATAAGTCCTGCGAGCAAACCTGCCTGCAACTGCTGTGAGCCCAAGGTAGCGGAAATGTTCTCTTGAGACTGTACAGCAAAGCTGATTGGCAATGAACCGTATTTCAACTGATTACCAAGGGTTGTCGCGCTTGCCTGGTTGAAGTTTCCCGTAATCTGTGCCGAGCCGCCAGTGATAACTGCTTGTGTGGTTGGCGCAGTAATTACGTAGCCGTCGATTGTCACAGCGAAGCGATTACGAGGATCGGTTAGAGCAAAAAGTCGTTGCGTAATCTTTCCAAATTTAGATCCACCATCGGAAGTAAAGGAGAGATTAACCGCCCACTGGTTTGTGGTTGCCCCGTTGGTACCGGATAGCACACCAGCTGTAGCGTCTGAGAGATCTGTTCCATCCATCTCGACAGGGCCAAGAATATATTTCTGATTCAATCCACGGTCACAAGTTACTAGCGGCTGATTACTCGGGTCAATCTGGCCAGGCTTGCGGAAGGCCTTGGAACAATCAAGATTCTCATACATCTTCTGGACTGCAGGCGATACAGAATTTAGGTCGCTTGGGTTAGTTGGGGTGGCGTTTGAAGTTTTGATCGGTGTTGAACCTGTCTTGCCAACAACTGTTTTAGTGCCAGCTGAGGCAACCAGTACAGGACGGAATTCAAGTTTTGCTGAACTTTTAATCAGAGCCAACGTGTTCTTGTCTGGAGTACCAGGAATAGAAACCACAATGTTGTTACCAGAGGTGTTGATCTGCGACTCACTAACACCAGTCGAGTCAACGCGCTGACGAATAATGTCAACCGCTTGAGTTAGTTCTTGTTCAGAGACGACCGTGCCATTGGTGACGATAGGAGTCAGAATGATCTGTGTACCACCAGAGAGGTCCAAGGCGAGGTTAGGAATAAAAGTTGCCTTAGTGTCCCCAGTGACCATTCCGAAACCGATTAGAGCAGGGATGCCGGCGAGAATTACAACCAACCAAACAAGGGCTCTAATTGCCGATGTAGTGATGCCATTTTTTGCTGCCATTGATAAACCTTTACTTTAGCTTGCTAATTATTTAGCGGTCTTCTTAGTTGCCACTGATTTAACGGCAGGAGTCTTTTTTGCAGGAGTTTTAGCCACAGAAACAACAGGCGCTGATTCGGCAACCTGACTGGTTACGTTGCGAACAGCGGCCTTCATAAATTCAATTTTTACACCAGGAGTTGTTTCAACTACTACGGAGTCATTGTTGATAGCAACTATCTTTCCGGTAATACCGCCAAGCATTACTACCGATGCCCCTACCTTTACGGATTCCGCTAGGTTTCCAGCTTGCTTCTTACGTCTGCGACTGCTAAAAAACATGAATGCCACAAACACAGCGATGATTAGGAACAGGGAATAGTTATTTGATGAATCTTGCATTTTTAACCGATCTGCTAGAAATTTGCGACAACTAGCCGATTATAGCCGACCCTAGTCGAATAAATCTTGGTCTGAGCTAGGGATCGGCATTCCCAAATGCTGGTACCCAGCCGGCGTTGCCTGTCTACCGCGGTTGGTTCTGGCAATAAGTCCAGCCCTTAGCAGATACGGCTCAACGACTGTCTCGATGGTGTCCTGCTCCTCGCCCAAAGCCACGCTTAGGTTGTTCAACCCCACTGGCTTGCCAGCAAACCGCACTATTAGCGCCTCTAGAACCGCCCTATCGAGACGATCTAAGCCCAAATGGTCAATTTCATAGAGATCTAATGCTGCGGTTACCTCTTCTGGACCAGCCTTTCCTCCGCTATGGACCAGTGCAAAGTCCCTTACTCTTCTTAGGAGGCGGTTGGCAATTCTTGGAGTGCCCCTAGATCTTGCGCCGATCAAAGATAACGACTCCTGGCTAATCTCGAGATTCATCAGTGAAGCTGCTCTGGTCACTACTTGTTCCAGCTCTTCATTGCTGTAGAAATCCAGGTTGGCAGTAAATCCGAACCTATCTCTGAGTGGATTAGGGAGTAAACCACTTCGTGTCGTTGCTCCTACCAACGTGAACGGCTCTATGTCTAGTGAGATTGAGTTAGCACCAACTCCTTTACCCACCATCACGTCAACTCTGAAGTCTTCCATGGCTAAATACAGAAGTTCTTCAGCGCTTCGAGACATTCGATGGATTTCGTCGATAAATAGAACTTCTCCCATACTCAAGGAAGACAGAATAGCCGCAAGATCTCCTGCGTGCTGAATTGCCGGTCCGCTGGTTAGCCTCAGTGGGCGATCAGATTCCTTGGCAACGATCATGGCCAGAGTTGTTTTACCAAGTCCCGGTGGTCCAGCAAGCAGAATGTGATCTGCAGTTCGATTCTGAATTTTCGCGGCATTGATTAGCAATTCGATTTGAGCACGAACTTTAACCTGCCCAACAAAATCTTCAAGCTTGCTAGGACGTATTGCGCTCTCAAAAGCTAGATCTGAAGGCTCCGCTTGTGCATCCAATAACTCATCAGACATAAGCTAAGCACCTTTGCGGGATTTAGATAGAAAAGCTAGTGCTGCTTTTAGCAATTCGCCCTCTGTTGTTAATTGTGAATCCGTTTCAACCTGCTTCAAAGTTTCCCTAGCAGTTCGTTCGATGTAGCCGAGATTTACTAAAGCTGAAATAACTTGCTCCCCAACTGAAGACTGAGCTGAAGCACCCATAACTAATTTGCCGGAGAGGGTTAGCACAATTAATTTTCCGGTCTTAGGCCCAACCCCGGAAACCGATCTAAACATCTCGTCGTTAGCTGTATTCACAGCTTCGCTAACTCCAGATACTCCTAGTTGCCCAACAATAGCGAGAGCAGATTTGGGCCCGACGCCGGAGACCGAACAAAGCAATTGAAAGACAGACAGTTCATCTGTCGTTTCGAACCCATAAAGACTTTGTGAATCCTCACGAAAGATCTGAGCTGTGTGTAATGAGAGCTGTTGGCCAAGTGAAATATCGGCTGAGGTTTGCGGTAGCACGCTGACTAGGTATCCGACTCCGCCAGTTTCTAAGACCAGCGAAGAAATGTCCTTACGAGTAACAGTTCCATTCAGCGAGGCAATCACGACTAAAGACTAACCTTTTACTTGCTTTGACGCTTGGAACTGGCCTCTGCGGTTCGCCATTTACGTTGAGCCGGCGTCTCTGTGCCAATGGTGCTCTTAGTTCCCCGCCAAGCTCCAGTAATAGCAATAGCTAATGCATCGGCGGCATCAGCTGGCTTGGGAATCGTCTTTAGCTTTAATAACTTAGTGACCATCTCGGTAACCTGATCCTTGTTGGCTCGCCCACTACCGGTAACAGCCGCCTTAACTTCTGTTGGCGTATAGAAATCAACTGGAATGTTGTGCTTAGCGCATAGAAACATTAGGACACCGGTGATTTGAGCAACTCCCATAACAGTATTGAGGTTGTGTTGCGAGAATAGTCTTTCAATAGCGACCTGGGTTGGCTTTGTGCGCTTCAGCAAATCTTCGAGTCCATTACCGATCTTCGCTATACGTTCGCTAAGTTCCATGCCTGATTCTGACTGTAAAACACCAACTTCAATGAAGGTAATCTGTCTACCCTTATTCACTTGAATCAAACCGAAGCCACATCTAGTTAGCCCGGGATCTATGCCAAGAACAGTTTGTTCCAAACTATTCAGCTTCTAGCGCTGCTGCAACTTCTGCGGACATGTCAAAGTTTGAATAGACGTTCTGAACTTCATCTGAATCTTCTAATCCATCTATTAGAGCAATTACCTTCTTTGCCGTCTCCAAATCAACTTGGACCGGCATCGACGAAATAAATTCAACATCAGCTGATTCGTAATCTATGCCTGCGCTTTGCAGAGCAGTTCTGACTTGAACCATCGAACTCGGATCAGTGGTAATTATGAACTGGTCGCTACGATCTTGAATGTCATCAACTCCGAACTCCAGAACGGCTTCGAGAATCCTATCTTCCGTCGTTGCTTCATTTTTTTCAACGACGATTACACCTTTGCGACTGAATTGGTAAGAAACAGAACCAGGATCAGCCATAGTGCCACCGTTACGAGTGACAGCTAGGCGAACATCAGCTGCTGCGCGATTCTTGTTATCAGTAAGACATTCAATCAACAAGGCAACGCCGTTTGGTCCATAACCTTCATACATAATCGTCAGGTACTCAACGCCGCCACCATCTAGACCGGCACCGCGCTTAATTGCTCTTTCGATGTTGTCGTTAGGCAAGGAACTCTTACGACCTTTTTGGATTGCATCGTAAAGAGTTGGGTTACCCTCAAGATCTGGTCCACCTAGACGTACCGCGACTTCAATATTCTTAATGAGCTTGGCAAACAACTTTGCACGACGACTATCGATGACAGCTTTTTTATGCTTGGTGGTAGCCCATTTGGAGTGCCCGGACATGTTTCTCCTAGTTCAATTGCTTTACGAAAAAGTTTAGTTTGTTGGCTGGTAATTCGCTGTTTTGCACATCTCAACGAAATACTTATGAATCTTGGTCTCGGCAACCATCTCAGGATGAAAACTAATACCAAGCAGGTTGCCTTGCCTAACCGCGACGATTCGAGCATCAGGTAACTTAGCAAGAACCTCCACCCCAAATCCAACCTCAACCACAATTGGAGCTCTAATAAAGGCAGCCCTAACCACGTCCGAACCAAACATCAACTCTGTTTCAAAAGAATCTACCTGAGAACCAAAAGCATTGCGTTGAACAGTGATATCCAAGCCGCCAAATGTTGCTTGTGTTGCTGTTCCAGCCAATAAGCGATCAGCGAGCATAATCAATCCAGCGCAGGTTCCAAAAACAGGCAAGCCTTCTGAAATCATTTTCATTATCGGATTACTCAGTTGATAAATCTTGCTGAGCTTATCTATCACAGTGCTTTCGCCACCTGGGATTATTAGACCGGAGATTCCATTGAGCTGCTCTGGCTTCTTGATGCTTTTATGAGGAACATTTAGAGCATCAAGAACAGCAATGTGTTCTCGAAAGTCACCCTGTAAGCAGAGAACTCCAATTGGAAGCAATTACTACCAACCGCGCTCAGCAAGACGATGAGGAGCTGCCAGATCAGAAACGTTAATGCCAACCATGGCCTCACCTAAACCACGACTTACCTGGGCCAAAACATCAGGGTCATCGAAGCTAGTTGTTGCTTTAACAATCGCGGCTGCTCTAGCTGAAGGGTTGCCTGATTTAAAGATTCCTGAGCCAACAAAAACACCATCTGCGCCAAGTTGCATCATCATTGCAGCATCGGCTGGAGTAGCTACTCCACCTGCGGTAAATAACACGACCGGAAGCTTTCCAGTTCTAGCAACTTCACGAACTAGTTCAATTGGTGCTTGTAACTCTTTTGCAGAAACATAAAGCTCGTCTTCACTCTTTGCAGACAGTGCACGAATCTCCCCGAGAATAGTTCTGATGTGCTTGGTCGCTTCGCTCACATCACCGGTACCGGCTTCTCCCTTTGAACGGATCATGGCTGCACCTTCGGTAATCCGACGAAGCGCTTCACCTAGATTGGTTGCTCCACAAACAAATGGCACATTGAAGTTCCACTTATCGATGTGATTAACGTAATCCGCAGGTGATAGAACTTCCGATTCATCAATGTAGTCCACTTTTAGTGACTGAAGGATTTGCGCCTCAACGAAATGACCGATACGAGCCTTCGCCATTACAGGAATAGAAACGGCAGCAATAATGCCATGGATTAGATCTGGGTCACTCATACGAGCAACACCACCTTGTGCACGGATATCGGCCGGAACACGCTCTAAAGCCATTACCGCAACGGCACCTGCGTCTTCGGCAATCTTGGCTTGCTCTGCGTTAACCACATCCATGATCACACCGCCTTTGAGCATCTCTGCGAGGCCGCGCTTTACAAGTGGGGTTGAAGTGTTTTTGTTTTCAGACATGAACTAAGTCTAAACCCTTGTTTATATCATCCAAAGATGTCTAGGAGTTGGCTAGCCAAGCAGTTGCTAATTCGAGGCGGATCTCCCCCAACAAGCGAGGTAAGGCTTTGGTTTGGGCAATAATTGGGAAAAAGTTACTGTCATTACGCCATCTTGGGACGATGTGCTGGTGCAGGTGAGCGGCAATACCCGCACCAGCTACCTCGCCCTGGTTCATACCAATGTTAAAGCCGTGCGCTCCAGTAGTGGCTTTTAGTACCTGCATAGCCTTTTGGGTCAGAACCCCATACTCAGAAACTTCCTCCAAGGTGGCATCCGGATAGCTGGCGAAATGTCTATAAGGAACTACCAGTAGATGGCCTGAGTTATACGGATACAGATTCAGTAACACAAAGCAGGTCTTCCCGCGGTGAACTATTAGAGCCCTTTCATCAGTGAGCGTTGGGGCAATACAAAAAGGACATTCATCATCACTTGGTTGTGTTCCGGTTTGAATATAAGCGAGACGATGTGGAGTCCAAAGTCTCTGAAAGGAATCCGAGGCACCTTGTAGCGCGGCCGCGTCCTCTAATTCAGAATACTTCTCAGAATCGTTCACTATACCTGGACTCGATCTTGGATGTCTTTCAGAATTCGAGCCATAGCCTCGGCTTTAGGAACTCCGTTAATTTGTGAACCGTCACGGAATCTAAAAGACACCGCGTTGTTGGTCTTATCTTCTGCCCCCGCGATCAATTGGTAAGGAACCTTAGCTAGGGTGTGGTTTCGAATTTTCTTTTGCATTCTTTCGTCACTGTCATCAATCTGCATACGAACACCAGATTTTCTTAGTTCAGCACCAATCTCGTGAAGGTAGTCAGAGAACTCATCAGCAATAGGAATTCCAACGACCTGAACCGGAGCTAACCATGGTGGAAAATGACCCGCGTAGTGCTCGGTTAAAACGCCAAAGAATCTCTCGATAGAACCGAATAAAGCTCGGTGAATCATTACTGGTCTTTGCTTTGAACCATCAGGTGCTGTGTATTCAAGATCAAAGCGTTCAGGCAGATTGAAATCCAATTGGATAGTAGACATCTGCCAAGTTCTACCAATTGCATCTTTTGCCTGCACAGAAATCTTCGGCCCGTAGAAGGCTGCCCCACCTGGATCTGGAACCAACTTGAGCCCAGATTCTTTGGCAACTGATTCCAAAGTTGCGGTGGCCTCAACCCAAATATCATTGGAGCCGACGAACTTCGGGTTACCTTCCTCTTTGGTAGATAACTCTAGATAGAAATCGGTTAGTCCGTAGTCGCGAAGTAAATCTAAGACAAAGTTCAAAACATTGGTTAGCTCTGCCCTGATGCTTTCTCTTGCAACATACAGGTGCGCATCGTCTTGAGTAAAGCCTCTAGCTCTAGTGATGCCGTGCAAAACTCCAGATTTCTCATAACGGTAAACAGTTCCAAATTCGAATAATCTAAGTGGCAAATCACGGTAAGAACGAGCCTGGGATTTATAGATTAAGCAATGAAATGGACAGTTCATCGGTTTGAGGTAATAATCCTGAGCCTGTCTTTTTATGTTGCCATCTTCATCACGCTCTTCATCGAGTTGTAATGGGGGGAACATTCCTTCGGCATACCATTCAAGGTGACCTGATGTTTCAAAAAGATTTGACTTGGTTATGTGTGGGCTATAAACAAACTCGTAGCCGCTTTCATCATGACGCTTACGTGAGTAATCCTCCATGACTCGACGAATGACTCCGCCCTTGGGATGAAATACTGCTAATCCTGATCCGATTTCCTCTGGGAATGAAAAAAGATCAAGTTCAGCTCCAAGTCGGCGATGATCGCGCTTTGCTGCTTCTTCCATCTGTAACTGGTAAGCCTTAAGTTCATCCTTGCTAGGCCATGCAGTTCCATAAATTCTCTGGAGTTGCTTATTGTTCTCGTTGCCACGCCAATAAGCAGCGGCAACTCGAGTTAATGCAAATCCGTTACCGATCATCCGGGTGTTTGGAAGGTGTGGTCCTCGACACAAATCTTTCCAAACGACCCGATCAGCTTGAACATCGAAATTGTCATAAATCGTCAGTTCACCAGCACCAACTTCAGCGGCAGCCTCACCAACATCAGCGTTGCCGCTTTTAAGGCCAATTAGTTCAAGCTTGTAAGGCTCTTTAGCGAGTTCAACCGCAGCGTCTTTATCGTTAGTAACTCTTCGAACGAAGCGCTGACCCGAGCGGATAATCTTATCCATCTCTTTTTCAAGAGCCTTTAGATCCTCAGGGGTGAAAGGCCTCGTAACATCGAAGTCGTAATAGAAGCCATCTTTGATTGGTGGACCGATCCCCAGCTTGGCTTCAGGGTTTAGATTCTGAACTGCTTGGGCTAGAACGTGTGCACTTGAGTGTCTCAAAATGCTCAGACCGTCTTGGCTATCTATTGAGACCCCTTCGACCAGATCGCCAGCGGAGACGCTGTGAGCTAGGTCCTTCAGTTCACCATTGACCCTCAAGGCCACTATCTTCTTGTCGCTAAAGAGCTTGAAACCGGTAGCACCGAGTTCAGCTTCGTGTTGTACCCCATCTAGGGTTATTTTGATAGTGCTCACAAGGACTCCAACTGCTTTATAGCCATCTTATTCCAGACAGGTTAGGTGTGCCTTGCTAGAAAATAAATGAAATTTAGTGTTGTCTTCTAACTATGACTAAACCAAACACCCCAGGCATCGACGCCATCATCGCTTCAAGCGAGACGAAGCGGAACACTACGGCAGCCAAACTTAACTGGCTAAGAGCTGGGGTGTTAGGAGCTAATGATGGAATCATGTCCACATCAGGCATGGTCTTGGGTGTTGCAGCGGCTCCCGGAGCTACCTCGGCTTCAATTCTGATTGCCGGCGTAGCAGCAGTAGTGGCCGGATCCATTTCAATGGCTGGTGGAGAATACACTTCGGTAAGCGCTCAGCGAGACAGCGAGAAAGCAATGCTAGAAACAGAGCGTAAGGAGCTGAAAGAAAATCCAGAAGCTGAACTTAGAGAACTTGCCTGGTTCTATGAGCAAAAAGGAATGTCACCGAAACTTGCTTTGCAAGTTGCTGAGGAACTAACTAAGACTGATGTTCTAAAAGCACATGCTGAAGCAGAACTGGGTATTGACTCTGATCACCATGTCAGCCCACTGCAAGCAGCACTATCTTCGTTCATTGCTTTTGCGGCTGGTGGGATGCTTCCACTACTTGCTGTTGCAGGACCTTGGACTGATTACAGACTTCAAGCCACAGTCGCCTCGGTAATCTTTGCGCTACTTCTAACTGGTTATGTAGGAGCGAAGATTGGTGGAGCAAAACCAGGACGCGGAATGTTGCGCAATGTTCTAATCAGCTTGCTAACCATGGGTGTTACATACCTAATTGGATTGCTAGTTGGAACTCACCTTGTCGGCTAACGAGTAACTTTCGCAGTTTTTAGAGATTTGATCGCGACCTTCGGAAGTAATAGTTCTGTTCCTGTAACAAGAACTGAAATCTGTTTACCAACGTCTGCTGCTACGACTTTGTATGTACTTGAGGTTGCCTTTGCGATTTTGCTATTGTTCCGATACCACTGGTAAGTAAAATTCACTCCTGAGTCCCAAGTGCCGGTCTTAGCCGAAAGTAATTTACCGACCTTTGCTTTTCCTGTAATGGTAGGAATGGAAGACAGAAGGATACGCCTCTGCGCCGCAACTGGGCCAAAGTTTGTAGAGGTGAAGACATCCGAGGTCGTCCCCCATTTACTAAGTTTCACTGCCACATTGAAATATCTGGACGTGTCGGTCTTGACTGCCACGTAAGTGCTTCCAACAGAATCTGTCATCACAGCACCTCCTAACTTCACATTGGAAGAACGAGACCAGACATAACTAGCGGTTGCATTAGGTTCACTATTGGACATTGCGACAGTAAACGTCTCACCGACATTTGCATAACCTTCTAGATACACGGTTAGGTTTGCGTAGGCTGACGTAAAGCCGAAAGCAGAAGCAAGCTGCCCATCTGAGTTCGAACCCCAGCATTTCAGGTTTCCAGTTATTGAAACCGCACAAGCGTTCTCGTCTCCAACTGATATTGAAAGAGCAGTCAAACTTCCAACATCGCTGGGAGTTGCAGACTTTAGACCAGATCTTCCTAGCTTGTTACTGCTATTGGATCCGAAACAAGAAACTTGCGAAGAAACTGGTTTGAGCACACAAACGCTGTTTAGACCAACCGCAACATCTGCAAAAGTCCCAGATAGTGTTCCAGGTGATTCCAGATCAGTATTTTCACCAACGCAATTCAACTTGTTATCTGTCATCAAGTAACAAGATTCGTACCCGCCGCTAACCACCTTTGCAATTCCGGCAGCTTGAGTGATTGCAGTCACCCCCATCTTGGTTTGACCAGTGGCGCTGATTTGTTTTTTAGAGTTGTCGCCCCAGCAATAAACCTGGCTACCAGTAAGCAAAGCGCAGCTATGGTAACTTCCAGCAGAAATGTTTACAGCTGTTCCGATACCTGCGACGGGTGTAGCAGTCTTAGCGTCAACACCGATGTAACCCAATTGTTGATGTGAATTATCGCCCCAGCAATAGACCAGTCCATCACTTGTATTAGCGCAAAAGTGTCGGTATCCAGCAGCGATATGACTTGCCTTCGAAGTTCCAAGACCCAGAACAGTGGCGGGAATGACGGCCGACTTGTTTGTTCCATCACCTAATTGAGATGAGCCGTTCGATCCCCAGCAGAGGACATTACCAACACTGGTAACAGCACAAGCACTTACGTTCCCGACAGCGACATCTACGAAGGATAGATCAGGACTAAGAGTTGGAATTAGAGCTCCCCAACAATAAAGATGGCCAGCCGCATCAATCGCACAGGTTCCTTTAGTGCCGGTTGAAACTTTAGTTAGCGTCACTGGTGAAGTTGGACCGATAGGTGCTATTGAATTAGTTAGAACCGCAGTTTGCGCCTTTGAGTTATCGCCTAAGCATTTGATAGTGCCATCTAGTAATAGGGCACAAACGTAAAAAGCACCGGCTTCTATATCGGCAGCAGCAGCAAAAGTTGTTGGCACTCTAGTTGTTTGATCAAAAGCAGTTTGAGCAATCTGGTTACTTGAGTTATCTCCCCAACAGAAAGATGCTCCTACAGAATTAAGTACACAAGAGAACTGCGCACCTGAAGTTAGAACTTTTACATCACTAATACCCGTTACAGCTACTGCTCCTGTAACAGGAGTCGTATTGCCTTGACCAAGTTGGCCCTGAGAATTATCTCCCCAACACTTCACTCCACCAGCAACAACAGCGCAACCAAAATCCGAACCAACGGATAACGCGGTTGCTCCGTCTGTTCCTGGAATGGCTGTAAGGTCGGCAGAAAATGCAGTTCCTAAACAACTCACAATAGACGTAAGAACGCAAAGTCCGTGTGAACTGATAGCAACAGCTTTAACCCCGGCTATTGAACGCAAAGTAGGTACGGGGAGGTTGGTATCTGATGGACCAACTAGTCGCCCCAAGTTTCCCCAACAATAGAGTGTCTCAACTTGCGATGTTGCGCATGCTAAATCGTCACCGACTTGAATGTCAGAGAGAGTCATATCCAGGTTTATTCTTCGTGCAATGGTTCCATTCGCATTAGCAGATCCAAGTTGCCCATTTGTGTTATCTCCCCAACAGTATCCAAGTTGATCAACACCAATAGCGCAGGCAAAAGTCTTACCGACGCTGACACTAAGCGCAGCATTCAAACCAACGACTTTGACCGGCTCGCTACTATCAATTTTTGTTCCATCACCTAGTTGACCAAAGGAGTTATCTCCGACGCAATAGATGGCGTTAGAAGCCCTGAGGGCACACGTTGAGTTGTAACCAGCGCTAATCGATCTCTGAACAACCGGTGTAGTCGCAGAAGCTGGAGAGCTGATTTGAGGCGCGAGAGTTGATGCAACCGTGACAAGAAGTGCCAGAGCTGGTCTAAGGAAAGATTTTAGAACTCTCATACGGCCAGACTAACAAACTATGGTGCATACCGATAGAGACCCAAGACGCCGACCTTCTTTTCACAATGAGTTCCCAGTATTGAAATTAATGGCTTGATTAAACTGGAGGCTACTTTTCGTGTCTGTAAGCGCCAACTTTGATTCGGTAAGCCTTATAAACAGGTTCACCTTCGCTGTGCAATTTATTCAGGTTCATAATAAAGACATCTGCTTCGTTGCGAGTATCGAAGGTCTTTAAGAACACTTCACGCAGAGGTTTAGGGACTAAAGGTATTCCATAGACCTTGAAGTATTTCTTAGCTTTTCTCATGTTTAGATCCCATCGATACACCCCAGAGGGTTTACGTGGTGGACGATACTGGGATCGAACCAGTGACCCCTTCCATGTCGAGGAAGTGCGCTACCGCTGCGCCAATCGTCCGGGTCTAAAGCTTGGAGGTGGAGACGGGATTTGAACCCGTGGTTTGACAGCTTTGCAGGCTGCTGCTTTGGGCCGCTCAGCCACTCCACCACGTTCCACGGGAAAAACTTTTGCCCCGTTTCGAGCGGATGACGAGATTCGAACTCGCGACCCCAACCTTGGCAAGGTTGTGCTCTACCAACTGAGCCACATCCGCATGTCTTCTTCAAGACAAATAAAACTCTAACCGATTTTTAGACTTTTTGCACGGTTAGAGTTCTATTGCCAAGCCCTTTAGGCCCCTAAACCCTGTCATTTCCAAAGGCGTAAGCCTCTTCACCATGAACAACCGTGTCGATTCCAGCTATCTCGTCTTCAGCTTTCACTCTGAAGCCAATGGTTTTCTCGATGACAAAACCAATCAGCAAAGCCAAGCCAAAGGAGTATAGAAGGACTGCTCCTGCACCAACGGTTTGCTTCCAAAGCTGATCGAAGCCGTAACCGAAGGCGGCACCAACACCTCGACCGAAAATGCCGATGTATAGAGTTCCTACGATTCCACCGACCAGGTGGATACCAACTACATCTAGAGAGTCATCGAATCCTAGAGCGAACTTTAGATCGATAGCCAGTGCGCAAAGAGCGCCGGCAATTAGACCAAGAACCATTCCCCAAACTGGATCAAGAATTGCACATGCTGGTGTAATAGCAACAAGTCCTGCAACTGCACCGGAGCCTGCGCCGATGCTGGTCGCTTTGCCATGACGGAATTTCTCAACTATTACCCAACCGAGCATCGCTGCTGCAGGAGCCGAAAGGGTATTGATGAATGCAATGGATGCAAGCCCATCGGCTGCCAATTCGCTTCCGGCATTGAAACCAAACCAACCGAACCAAAGCAACGCAACGCCTAATAAGGTCAGAGGTACATTGTGTGGTTGGGTAATGCCTTTACTGAAGCCAAACCTTTTACCAAGAACTAGAGCAAGAGCTAAACCAGCTGCACCTGCGTTAATGTGGACCGCAGTTCCACCGGCGAAGTCAATCACTCCCAGTTTTGCTAACCAGCCGCCATCGTGGTGATCTGTTGCAGCGCCAAAATTGAACACCCAACTTGCTACCGGGAAATAGACAACGGTCACCCAGATACCAGCAAAAATCATCCATGCTCCGAATTTTGCACGGTCAGCAATTGCTCCCGAGATGAGAGCAACGGTAATGATTGCAAACGTGGCTTGGAAGGCAACAAAGGCAAGAGTGGGGTGAGCGGCTGTAGTGCTTCCCAAAGCTGCATTTGTTTCAGCATTGAGACCTAGCGATGAAGTATCAAATCCGAACCAGCCAGGAATTCCAACGAAGGTATTGCTGTCCGAGCTTGCAAAACTAAATGAATATCCATAAAGCACCCAGAGCACCCCAACCAAGCCCATAGCTCCCCAAGAAAGCATCATCATGCTAACCACGCTCTTAGCTTTTACCATTCCGCCATAGAAGAACGCTAAGCCTGGCGTCATCAGCAGAACGAGCGCAGAACAAATGAGTAGATAGCCGGTATTTCCCTGATCCATGGTTTCCTCCAAAGGTTTACTACTTACACTTTGGTCAAACGATGTTTCGTGAAACGCCTATTTATGTTTCGAGTTTGTTAAAGGTTTTGAGCTCTCGCATTCATTGCAAAGAGTCTGGAGACACATCTCAGATACTTCTTTTGGTATGCGCCAGCAACATGGTCAGCTCTAAAGATGCCATCAGGTGAAACTCCCTGGTATTGCAAAGAGATTCCAGCTTCGTAGCATCGGTCTATGAATGCTACAAACCTAAGTCCTTCGAATTGGTCCTGAATCTGATAGATGTTCTCGATAGCTAGTTCATCGAACTGTTCTGCAACTCTGGCATATCTTGATTGGTGAATTGAGGCTAAGAAAATAAGAAGGTCTGAGAATGACGCGTAAAGCTTGTTTGCCTGAGACTCTAACTGTAATTGTGTTGTGCTTGAGCTTGTGAACTCATAATTTGCGCTACGGTGACGATAATCCTCACCGTCAATTCGCATAATTTGGAATCTACCTGCAACAGAACTAATTTCCCTCTGGAATCCTTCGGCGGCAAATCTCCCTGCGCCAAGAGCATTGGGAGGGGTGTTTGATGTTGCGGTAAAAGATATGCCTTTCTGCGCTAGTTCTTTCAGCATTCGAGACATCATCATGGTGTCCCCCGGATCATCCAATTCAAATTCATCGATGCAGATCAAATCGTATTTACCAAATTCGATTAGTGCAGCTTGAAAACCCAGGTAACCAATGATTGATGTGTATGCGATGAAGGGTCCGTATAACTTCTTAAGTTTTGATGTGTGGAACACTGAAGCCAATAAATGTGTCTTGCCAACACCAAAACCTCCATCTAAATAAAGGCCTAAAGATGCCTTTTTCTTCTCTGAGATGATTTTGGAGAATTCTTTAGCTGCAGATACTGCTTGTTCTTGACTTGGAAATTTTTCATCCGGAACATAGCTTTCGAACGAAACAGTAGAGAATTCCTTAGGTGGAACCAATTCAGACATGAGTTCTGCAACGGTAATCTCGGTTTGCAGGTCAGTCAGGTGCAGCAACATTGGTCTAGGCCGTTCTATTTGGCGGTTATTTTTGTAAGAATAGAGTGACCGCATAAACATTCTAAAACCCAAGGGGTAATAAGTTGAGTTTTCCAGCAGATACCGACCCACGCTTTAGCAAGTTCAGTCAAGCTCAAGCTTTGGTCTCAACTGAATGGGTGGATCAACATAAAGGGTCCAAAGGTCTAGTTGTAATCGAGTGCGATGAAGATATCCTGCTTTACTCGACCGGTCACATTCCTAGTGCCATCAAACTCGACTGGCACACCGAGCTCAATGATTCGGTGGTGAGAGATTACTTGAACAGCGAAGAAATGGCTATGTTGCTTTCCAGCAAAGGTATTTCTCGGGAAGATACTGTGGTTATCTACGGAGATAAGAGCAACTGGTGGGCAACATACGCCTTCTGGGTACTGAAGCTCTTTGGCCACGAAGATGTTCGAATCATGGATGGTGGACGCTCCAAGTGGGTGGCTGAAGGTCGAGAACTTACTAAAGAACTCCCAGCAGTATCTGTAAGCCAATACCCAATTGTCGTTCGTGATGAGTCAAGAATACGTGCATACAAAGAGGATGTTCTAAAGCACTTTGGTAAACCATTGATAGACGTTAGATCACCCCAAGAATATTCAGGCGAGCGAACACATATGCCTGACTATCCCGACGAAGGTGCTCTGCGTGGAGGCCACATACCTTCGGCTGCTTCCGTGCCTTGGTCAAGGGCAGTTAATGAAGATCAAACTTTCAAAAGCTTTGAAGAGCTCAACCAGATTTATCGAGTTGAAGCTGGCATTTCTGATTCCGAGGATGTCATCGCATATTGTCGCATTGGTGAGCGTTCTTCACACACCTGGTTTGTTCTAACCTATTTACTCGGAATACCTAAAGTTAGAAACTATGACGGTTCATGGACTGAATGGGGTTCGGCCGTTCGAGTTCCAATCGTCAAGGGTTCTGAACCGGGTTCTGTCCCAGAAGGTTTCTAGTGGCGAATTATTCTGCTGAAGCGAAAGAGATTATTCAAACCTTTCAAGAGGTTCCTGACTCTTCAAAACTTGAATTGCTTCTAGAGTTCGCCGACGGGCTGCCTGATTTACCAGACAGGTATGCAGATCACCCTGAGTTACTCGAGCGGGTAGAAGAGTGTCAGTCACCGGTATACCTGTTCGTGGAAGTTGATGACAAAGTTCGTATCTATCTAACGGCTCCAAAAGAAGCCCCAACAACAAGAGGCTTCGCAGCCATTCTCCAACAAGCACTGGATAAGTTGGAAGCTAGCGAAGTGTTGAACTTCGATGACAGTTTTGTCAACGAACTGGGTCTGACCAGTTTGGTTTCGCCACTTAGAATTCGCGGCATGCATGGGATGCTGAACAGAATTAAGCGCCAAACCAAAGAGAAACTCGATGCTCGTTAACATTGTTGGTCAAATAGAACCCCTGCAAGTATCCTCCTATTCGGATTTGGTCTCTTTCTACCCTCGTCTGAAAGGGATTCGTTACAACCACGTCATTTCTGTATCCAGCAATGGAACAAATAGTTCTGAACTAACTTCAGAACTCGATCGCCTAGCGTTAAAAGCAATCCGCTCTCAAAGCGAATTGATTGTCACTACCGGCCAAACAGCAAGAGTCGAACAACTAAATGCGTCTAGATTTGCCGATCTTCTCATCATCACTAATGATGTTGATCTCAAAATACCCGCATTAGCAAAGGACTCGACCCACAAAGTATTGCTCAGTGTTGACCACGTGGATGTCGCAAATAGGAATGCGATTGCGGTTGGTAAAACCACTGAACCAATCACAGATTGGTTCGAAAGAAGCTTCATGCGCGATTATGCATCAATCGTTTTGGAGTCTGGCTTAGCAACTGCAATTCTGTTTGCCAAGGCAACTTTAATTGACGAGTTATGTCTGACAGTCACTGGCTCGAAAAGTAGACAGGAGGCTGATGAGGCCGTCAGAGATTTCTCTCAGAAGCTTGGCCTCAGAGGGACAAGAGAGCAGTTGCTAAGTTCTGAAAGCACGTGGCTTTACCGAATCAGGATTTTGAAATAAAAGCAGCAATGCTCGCTTTATATAATTCTTCATTCTGATTGAATAATCGACAGTGTCTACCTTTAAGAAATTCGACTAGTTCAAGCTTTTGATTTAGATTCTTCAGATC